>OERH01000003.1_pt1 | contig 41789 bp, 62 predicted proteins | sample 1539931 | NCBI WGS metagenome assembly OERH01 (sample SAMEA3891233, study PRJEB23780) | metagenome | biome: terrestrial biome; feature: animal house; material: water of meat washing | place: Italy | collected 2015-05-12
CGCTTAGGCATGGAAGTTTTGCGGCATTCTGGCTACACAATAACAAGGGAAGACTTACTCGTGGCTGCAACCCTACTAGCTCAAAATTTATTCACACATGGTTACGCTTTGGGGAAATTATGAGGGGATCTCTCAGTGTCAGGCCTTGGTGGTATAGGTGTTGATATATTTTTTATAATTAGTGGGTTTATAATGCCTTTTATTGCTTATGGAGGTAAAAAAGCTGATGGGCCATTTAATATTTCAGCGGCAAAGTTCTTTTTAAGAAGATTGGTTAGGATACTTCCTTTATATATTATCCTTACGGCATGTGCTGTTTATGTCTCTTATTTGGTTTCATACCAAATCACCTCCCCAGCAAGACCGTTACTTTTTTGGTTTCCATCTGATAAAATAGATTTAGTGTATTTTTTTAGGAGCATAACGTTCACCCATTGGGATAAGGGACCAATACTAGGTGTTGGGTGGACTCTTCAGTTTGAATTTTTCTTTTATGCTATCTTCGCTATTTTTATTGCAATTGGCGTTTCAAAAATAGAGAAAATAGAAATTTCATTTGTGACAATAGTTATCGTTTGTAACATTTTAGTTAAAAACGAGCATGCCGCAAATTTTATTAAAGCGTATTTCCCTCCAATTGAGGTAATCTCTCAGCCAGTAATGATTGAGTTTGCTTTGGGTATGTTTATGTACAGACTGTACATATCAAAAATATTTCTTAACGCCAAACTTGCTACTGCTATATTGATTTGTTCGTTGCCTTTATTTTATATCCTTGAAAAATATTTAATAACTACGTATGTAGGGAACTTATGGCACAGACCTCTTATATGGGGAGCGTTTTCTTTTTACATCGTATGGGCAACAATTAGCCTTGAGGGTAAAGTAAAGACTCCGAATATATTAGTTTACTTAGGTAATGCTTCGTACTGCATATACCTCATACATGGCTTATTTACATCATTGCTTGCGCACTGGTGGGAGCGACTGGAACTACATCTGCATACCAGTGTATTTATGTACCTTGCTTTTTATGTGTTATTTAGCATTATTACAGGGTGCTTAGTTCACTCGTTGATTGAGAAAAAAATAGCAAAATTTACAAGGCGTTTTATTTAGTGCAATAAAATAGGGGTGTTTTATCACCCCTTACCTTCAATATAACACCCCGTCTAGTGACACATTCCCCGTTTGAAATCCGTATATTTTAACAGTTCCATTTGTATCAATAACAATATTACCCTGTCCAATAGGGAGGCCACTTGCATCAAGTTTTGTAACAGAAAATGCCATTTTCCTAACTGGCGAGATGCTCAACGGAAGGTTGCATACTGTCGTACCGTCGGCGGTTATACCTGTTCCGATGTTAGCGATAGTGCCAGTTAATGCAATTTTACCATCGGGATATGATGTTACAGCAGCACGAACCAGTGAAGTTACTGACCAGTTATTTGCCCCCCACGCACCTGGCATCCAGTGGTTAATTATAGGATCATTACGTCTACCGAACATATGTGATGCAATAGCTCTGGCATTTGACAAGCCGAGAAGAATTCTTCCGTATGTGGTCGGGTGAATGTTGTCCATAACAACAGGGTCCTGATTTGTCAGGAGATATTCGGCTACGATTGGTCCGAGATCGTCAAGAGAACCAGTATTCAGGGCATTAAGCGGCTGATTAACCTCTGTATTACGAACAGCTACTGTGCTGGCAAGTATCGCCCTGTAAAGCGCCCCAAGCTCGTAATTTGCCGAAGGCTGTCCATAACCAGCAACCCCGGTTAACGTAACACTCTGATCTCTGGTATAGAACTGTGTAGGCAAAGATACAATGCAGGGAATCCCAAGGTTATTTGCAGTCAGCATCATCTGCTTAACGTTATTTCGTAATGCCTCTCGTCCGGATTGCCTTTGAATATCATTCACTCCGATTTGGAAAAGCACTACATCGATATCATCCAACGATGTGACATTAAATATATTAGCGATATCTCCTGATGCATACCCATTTATTGCAATTGTCTGCATACGTCCAACGCGAATGCCGTGAGTTCCTTCTAGTGCTTGTTGCGCGAACTGTACCCATCCATTTCCCATAGAGGCATCAGTGATTGAATCGCCTACAACAGCGATATTTATCGGTTTTGCAGAGCGGTATTGTCGATTTTCGATAATGTATGGATAGAAGACAGACATATACTTACCGCCATCGCCAAGTGATCCAAATCCTACACGACCAATGATTCTCCCGGTTTGACGAATTGTAACTCGCTCTATCCCGTTAACCAGGATAGTGAATGACTTAAGCGTATCAACACGAACGGATGCAATACTGTTTTTTAGCCATTGTGAAGCATGAGTATCAGATCCAGCATATGCAATGCTTTTTGTAGAGTATGCTCCGCCAATTGTTCCCTCAATTAAATTACCATGTCCAAAATGATCCTCGTAATAGATCCAACGCATACTTTCAGCTTCAACCACAACGCATGGCAGACCACCGGTGTTGTCACCCTCATACATCGACAAGAAATATTCAGAGCACGGCTTCACTCTGCTGTATGCAGCAAAAACAAGATTCCCTGTAGGGGCTGGAATTGATACTGCATCCCCAGCCAGTGACGCTGCAGGTGTATCCGCAACAACACCCATAGGCCATACACCTGACAGAAAAGACCATCCAGAGGTAAAAACCGTCAAGACCGGAGTTTCTTTATCCTGAATATCACAAAATAACGTTTTATTATCTGTGTAGTTTGCATTTTTTATGATCGGCGGAGTTGGTAATGTACCTGGAACAAGTGGTGTATATTCACCTTTTGTAATTCCAACACTTGAACGTAATAAATAACTGGTGCTATTACCAGTAAAAAAGAATTTTACAGGTCTGACAAGTTTTACCAATGGTGATTTGACAGCTTCATCGCTTGCGGTATTAATTGTCACGCTATCATCTACGTCAAGTATGAATCCATTCCAGTATCCAGCAGGAATCTCTGGTGTAAATACCATACTAACAATAGTTTTAGAATTAATTCTAATTACCTTATCTCTTGTTGAAACATACGATTTTATACCGTCAAGAGCAGCACGGTAGTCATGCCCAGGAACGCCGCCAAAAGTTGAAATATTTGCAGGTGATACTAAGTCAAACCTTGACCCATCAGGGGTAACAAAGTAACTTCCTCCATCTGTATCTCCTGCCGTGCCAGTTCCGTTCCTGACGTATATGCCGCCACCTCCGTCATTGATGGAAACTCTTCCACCAGTAATAACGCACCCGATAACTAGATCAATAGTAGAATTGATGGCGTCTGTAAATGTAGTGTATTTTTTCGTTGTCTCAGTAATAGCACTACGTAAGCTGGCATCGCCTACACCTATCCATTTGCCTTTACCTATTCCCCCGGCACTATCAGGTGTTGAATTAGGAGAAACGATTTTAGGAAGCGGCCCATCCCATCTATAGTATTCTCCATCATTTTCATCTTTTAATATTTGATTTGGTAGAGTTATAACAGCGCCGCTCTGAAATGTCCCGATAGGTATCCATCCAAATTCAGCTATAGCCCGCTGTGCAAGCCATCTTAATCCTTCAATCGTGTAGTGTTCATCTCCAAAGCGGTCAATATAACTAAGAGCGAATGAAGTCACGAACTCATCAATTTTCCCTGCGTTAAATTTCAGGTCGCGCGGGGATTCGCTAGGTACTGGCAGATTAGTAGGTGTAGTGGCCATATTTATTCCATAAAAAAACCCGGCGCGATGGCCGGGTTAGGTTTGTCGGGGACGGTTCTTATTCGTAGATGGCGTCGCTGTATTCCGCGACTGTCAGAGATACCGTGTTATCTGTGTTCGGTTTGATGCTGTTGACCGTCCATAGCTGGCTGTCCAGTTCCTCCTCTGTCGCAATGAGATAGCGCGACGGGAGCTGCACAGTGTCTCCGTTCCAGATATTGAGCTGAATGTTTGGGATAGCCGCGGTGAATCCGTACTTCGTGTCGCCACGCGCCGCCGCTGGATAGCGCAGCGTCGGGTTACCCAGGCTGTCTGTCACCAGCACATACATCGAACCGGTAAACGTGATCGGCTCGCTGGTATCAAAGTTATTACCGGCGCGCCCGGTGATGTAACCCTGTTGCTGGTTGCTGTCGTAGATGTCGGGCATCTGAATGACGCTACCGACCTGGATAATGCCGTCCTCAAACACTTTGGCGTTCATCTTCACGCGCGAGTAGATCAGGCGCTTGGTTTCTCGCAGAGCTCGTTCTCGGGCCTGATACTCATTACGGAAGCCGACGATCTCCAGCTTGTTTGGGTTTTCCGCTTCCTGCTCGACGATTACGCCGTTCAGCACGCGGTAGTTGATGTACGTCTTATTGTTCGTGGTTGGGTGAACATAGGACACCTGCACACCGTCGTAGCCGCCAGGAAGAGTGGCCTCGTACGTCATTTTGTACTCGTCCGTCTTCATGTTGGCCCGGTTGAATACGGCCGCCGGGTAGTCAACCTTCTGATCGCGGGTAAACGTCAGCACGCCGTCATCCCAGTACGCCACCACCGACGCCGCATTACAGATCGCCTGCACGCGGTCGCCAAGTGAGTCGTTCTCGTCGTCAAATGTGTAATCGAAGTAGCCCAGGCGCTCGTCAGGCAGACTTTCTGCGATAGAGTACAGCCCGTACAGGTCAATGCTGCTTACCGGCTGTTCACCCATAATCAGCCAGGTATGCGCCACCGCATCAGCGAACGAGCGCGACGGCCGCAGAGTGTAATCCACCGTTTGCGTGTCGAGGTCGTATGTGATGGTGTGGCGCGTCACCAGCGCGTTGTATTTGCGCTCACGGCTGCCAAGAGCGTTCTCAGTCGCCCGGACTTTTACGCGCACCAGCGTGTCGGTCGGGTGAACGACGTTTGTCCTGATGTTGATGCTATGGATTTCTTCGACCTTGAGAAGTGACGCGTCTCCGGAGTTATCCGTGCGCTGGAAGCTAACCGCGTACTTTCCAAATCCGCCGGTCGGAGTGATTTTGTCGGTTCGGTAGAAGACTTCGCTGGTCGACTGGTGCGGCGTCGTCTGCCGGTACGTAAACGTCTGCTGCGTACCAGGGACCTGGTTGTAGTCGTCGTCGATTTTCCAGATAACCACCTTCCAGTTGGTTTCCTTCTTACCGCCGAGGCTGGACTGGGTATGCAGCCATAGCTGAGTTGACTCGACCGGGGAAAAGAACGGCCCAACCACCAGCGCCTCGTTATCGTTCAGGATGAACTTTGTGGTGTTGATCGTGGCGTTAGCCGGGATATCCTGCGGCCCCTCCAGCTGGTTCATCGTAAACGTGTACCAGCGCACCGGATTCACCACTGCACCGTCGTTTGTTTCAACGGCGGAGATAAGCGTGCCTGAGAATGTCGCATCCGTAGTTACGCTGCCGGAAGCAGTGCTGTAAGTCACGTTGATGGTGAAGGTAACCGCGTGCGGAAGCACCAGGCTCATAAAGTAATCGAACTCTGCCTGCTTAACGATTTTCATCGCTATCTGGCCGCCGGAATACGTTCCGCTGACAACCGTGTTTGCCGTTGCTGTTTCTATAGGGAAGTCGCTGGCTTCGTTCTGCCCAGGAACCTCCTGACCGTCAACGTCATCGAACCCGTAACCTTCGACGATCTGCGGGATTACTTCACCTGGCTCGAAGAACTGGTATTCAGCGCCGGCCATGCTCCCCAGGCTAGATTCTGAGTAGCGAATAAATTCACGGTCATATTTTCCAATACCGACGCACATCCACTCTGTGACGAACTTCAGTCCGCCATCCGTAGGCGTCTGGTGCACGTATTCGAATACCGACTCCTGAATCAGATCCGGGAACGAACGAATCTGGCCATAGATATCCGGCTTGGCCTTGTAAACGCGAGCGGTATTTGTCTGACCGGTCAGGCTATTGTTGGGCGAGTCGACCGTGTTACCGCCGCTGTTCGCGATTGCCGGCTTTGGCGCCAGGAACGAAAACACCTGGCCCACCACTTTAAAGATCGGGCTCAGGATGTCGCCGACAATACCCTTTGGCTGGTCGAATATCTGGATGTGGTCCAGCTCACTCAGTTTAAACGCCAGCTCATCATCGTCGCCCAGCTTTACGCCGTTGCGGACGATCAGCAGATCGCGGTGAAAAGTAGCGTCATTGGCCGCCAGCCAGTCATAAAAAAGGGTGCCGTTTGGCACCCTGCAACGCAGCTTAGGCGTTCCTGGAAAATTCGATATCTCAACCAGCGCCATAAGAAAAATACTCCACTTTGGTGAATGCCCGCTGAATGACCAGCAACGAGTCCATGCGCACGCTTCCGTTCTCTCCACGCGAGTGCAGCGCCTGCCGGTTCAGTACCAGGCCAACGTGTGCCGGTTGCGTGCCGCGGTACCCGACGAATATCCCGCCCTCGACCGGCTTATCTGCCTGGCACCAGAAAACAACGTCGCCCTGATAGCAGGTGAAGAAGTCCGCCCCGGCTTCGTAACCCGGCGTCTGGTGCAGCTCAAGGCCGAGGACATGGCGGTAATACAACACGCACAATCCCCAGCAGTCGACTTTCTCGAACGAGCAGGCCCGGTTAGCCCACGGCACACCGATGACCAGCCGAATAAATTCATCTTTAGTCATGAGCATGCCTTATAGGTACTGGAGTCCAGTGTATTCGCGGGGATCGTATAATTTTCCAATATTATTATTGAGCGGGTTGGTCACAGACAGAGTGACCGATGCGGCGTCGGCATCGATATCAACCGTCTTTACGTACAACTGCCACGATTTGATCGGTGCTGAAACATCACCACTATCGAACACCTGCCGCGTGGCCGTGATAGCCGTTAGCCTGGCTGCGCCCTTCCACTTCTTCATCAGCAACTTGACGTCAGTGGACAGGCGCCCCAACTTAACGGTGGCGTCGATTACCGGCGTCCCGCTCTGCTGGCTTTCCTCAATTTCAAAGCGTGCTGGCGTGTACTCCTGGCCTCCAAGTGTCTTGGGGAAGAACTGCTTATCGACCAGGCGAACATGACCAAATGAAGGATGGTAAAAGGTGATGGTGTCGTAGAGTCCGCGTGTCGGGCGCTGCTGTTTATATTCTCTGTACGTCGGCATTATGGCTCTCTCGGCAACGATTCCGGATCTCTTCCGTCCGGATAGCCCGTGACAACGATATCCAGCCAAGAATTCCACGGAGGCGGCAACTCAACGATAATGTCGTCGAACTCGTCGTCAGCATTAAACAGGTGGTTGGCGATTACCGTACCAGTCCAAGTGACTACTCCACCGTTGATACTGGTTTGCACCGGCATCTGAGTAAAGTGCAGTTCCTGCACCTGCAGGCCGCTACCACCGATGTTAACCGGCATCCGGAACCAGTTCAGGCCACGGTTGAGATAGTTCGGACTGCGAAGCCACTGCTGGAAAGCCTTCTCCTGATCAAGCGTGAAGATCCACGTTAGCGACCAGGTAGCCTTTATGTCATCGGTGAGATTCTGGAAGATAGCCGGGCCGACCGCTGGCTGGTCAGTCTGAAACCCGGTATCGAGCGTCATATTTTTGCTGGCCTTCTGCGCCAGCGGCAGCCAGTCGGGATAGTCAATTATTGGCATCAGCCCTGCCCCCTTGGCGTCCGTTTAACGTTCATGTTGCTGGTTATTGCGTTACTTGCGGGACCGCCGTTATTCATATCAGCGATGAATGCCTCAAGCGTCCATGAGCCGTCTCCGTTCTGCGTAGCCTGGGCATCAACTGAAGCTGATGAATAGTTATAGATGTTCAGGACAGGAGCACCACCACCTGCCCCTTGCATATCCTTGTTGCTAATCACCTTGCCATTGTCGCCGGGTATCATGTACTGCTTACCGGTGCTGGCCTGGTAAATCTCAGGCATCCCGCCCTCACCGACCTGATACATTCCGCCCGCAGATACCGGGCCGCCGTTCTTGCGCTTCCCGGCCAGCGCCATAACTCCCGCCATAGCGCCAACACCAATTGCCACTGCCGCGCCCCATGATGCGATCGACGACATAAGCGCCGCCGGTGTCCATGCTGCCGTGGTCGTGGCCGCCGCCGCTGTACTGGCTGCGGTCTGAGTGGTAATACCGGCGACTTGCGCCGCTGTGGTGGCTGTGATTGCGGCCTGCTGAGTCGTAGCCCCCATAATCGCGGACTTCGCCCAGTCGACGCCCATTTGCACAAAGGAGTTAATCAGCTGGTTAACAACAGAGTTAGCGAGTGAACGAACAGCCTCCTCACCACTTTGAGTGTCAGTGATGATCCCCGCAAAGGCGCTTGAGGCGTTGTTACCAAGAGCATCGAGCGACGCCGCAAGCATCTGGTTAGCCGCACTTTGCTGAGAGAACAGAGTCCACTGGGCAGCAAGACGCTGCTGCTCGTATTCCGTATCGGCGGCGTTTCGCAGTGCCAGCGCATTCTCGTGAGTAATCAGGCCTTCCTGCTCATAAGCCTGAATCAGAGCGAGTTTACGGGCATTCTCGTTTGCAAGTTGCTGGACTGGGTCAACTCCGCCAGCGGCATCTTGCTGCGGTGTAACCGCCTGCTGCGCGCGAATTTTGGCAAGATTGGCCTGGTGAGTAGCCTCAAGCCTTTCAGAGGTCTCGTTGTACTGCTCCTGGCTAATTTTCTTGGCTGACAGGGCGGTATTCAGCGCTTCAACATCCTGCCTGTAGCTGGCGTTTTCACGCGATTCCGGCAATAGCTTCTCTGCTGCGGCCTGCGCTTTAATGGCGTTGGCGGTATCCCATTTAGCCGCGGCATACTGCCTGGCCTCCGCTATTTGCGCTTGCGTAGCCCCTTTCCCAAGTGACTGTTCAGCATTGAGCATTGCCTGCTCTCTGCTCAGTTCATTGGTAGACCCGGCGGCAAGTTCTGCCTGCTGCTTCAGGTTTGCCAGTTTCTGGGAGATAGATTCGGCCTGTGAAGCCCCTTTCTTCTGAGTTGACTGAAGAGTTTTCTGTGCCTGCGTATTTTTGTACGTTGCAGCAGCGTCATCTTCCATCTGCTTCGCGTGCGGATCATCTTTTGCAAATCCCGCATCTTCAGCAGCATATTGCGCCTGAAGTCGGGCACGTGCCTCCCCCTGCAACTTCGACAGCGCAAGATTCCGCTCTGACTGCTTGATAAGGTTCTTCTGCCCGGCGGTAAGGTTATCTGTTTCCTGCTTCAGAGCAGCAACATTACTTTTAGCAATAACGGCTTCACGTGATAACTCAACCAGTTTCCCAACGAATGCCGTAAGCGCAGTCTGCCCTTTTTCGGTTGAGCTCTGAGTGTTCTGCAGTTCAGTAGCAAGTCGCTGAAGGGCTTCTGGTGTTGGATTTTTGGCAATATCGGAAAGTTGCTTGCTGAATTCGAAGGCTTTCTGCTCGGATATCCCGAACTTGTCGGCGACAGCACCAACAGTATTACCAATGCTGTTTGCGGTCGCCTGGAATGCCTGGTTGGAACCGTAGGCTTGCTTCATCGCCTCGGAATAGTTATCCGTGGTGATTTCCAGAGTAGCCAGACGATCGTTAAAGCCATCGACTGAAGCATAGCCGCCAGAGAATGCAGAAAGCGCCTTGTCACCGAAGGAAAGTAACGAGCTCGAAGCATCGCTAATCGCCTTCGGTATCTTGTTGATAGCCTCGTTGTATTCCAGCAGCGCCTGGTTACGCATCAGCGTTGCTACTTCGGTATTCGTTTTCGCGAGCAATGCGTACTTATCAGACAGAGCGGCCACGCCATTTTGGGAAATGGTAATGACCTTATCCATCGCCTCGGCTGCGTCTTTCAGCGCATCCATGGCGTTCTTGCCGCCGTTAAGAGATGTGATAAGCACCCCGGCCAGGACAGAACTCAGAGCGATAACGGAACCAATTACCGCACCGCCCGGCCCAAATGCACCGGCAAGCTGAGAACCCTGCTGTGCAAACGCTACCAGCGCGGACTGGCCGCCCTGAACCTGAATGATAAAGTCCTGAACCTGATAGCCAGCCTGCTGCATGCTGTTTTTCCAGGCTCCAGTTCCTTTGGCTCCGGTCTCCACTCCCGTTTTCATGTCATACAGTCGGCCGGTCAATTCGCCGATCTTCTGCTTCTCTTCATCGGTCGCTTTCGACCCGGCACGAAGCTGAGCCGCCAGAACGGCAGCACTGCGCGCGCCATTCTCCTGTGCTTCGTCCAGCACAGCGAGCTGGTTACCAAGCGCCTCAATTATGGATTCTGCGCGATTGAACTCACTGTTAGCGCCACCGGTACCGCTGCGGGCCTCTTCCATTGCGCGGGCGATCCCGCTCACATTGGTGTTAAGCTTGCGCAGTTGGTTATCCATCGAGTTGGCATAACCAGCCAGTTCAGTAAACGCGGATCCGGTTTGAGATGTGCTCTGATCAAGGTTATCCATTCCCTTGCCGGACTGCTGGGCCGCAGCATCCAGTTTATCCAGAGCATCAATGGCCTGTTTCCCGCCCTGCAACAGCGGCTCAACGTCGGCGCTGATTTCATAAACGATGCTACCGGCGTTCTTCTCACCTGCCATGTCATTCTCCGGTTATTTCTTTGCTCTTGCCCTGCGTGCGGCCTGTTTAGCCAGGTATTCGTCGGCGATGCTGTCATACTCATCGCGAGTGAAGCCTTTCTGGTCGGGGTATTTTGCCGCCAGCAGCATCTGAAATTCGGTCATCGTTAACTGAGAGGCTTCGGCGCGGTTCATTCCAAAGTGGCTACGTGCTGCGCTGATGTAGTCGAAGGCTTTGAACTCTGTTGTACGCTCTCCTGTTTCGTGGCGCTGCAACTGGCGGACTTTGGCTTTACCAACGACGCCGTGCTGCATGAGGTGCTGCGCCAGCACGATGATGTCGTTCTTCGGCATCTGGCCCGGACGGTAGACGACACAATGTCGCCACCCTTTCCACTCGCCTATCATCGGCGTCAGATCGTCATCACAGCACGCCTGCAACACATGCATGCACGTTGATAACAGCTTCTCAGCGGCGCGGTTGAATGAAGGTGATAGCCATCCAGGAAAGCGCCCCAGCATTCCAGCGCACACCTCAATCAACTGAGCGACACCATTACCGTGGATGGTGGCATACGCCTGCACAATCTCGTCAGGAGCGCCGATCCGCGTCATAGCCTCGAATGATGGTCTGAGCAGGTAGTCTTTCCCACCTGCGCGGCTGTCGCTGATAGAGAGTTCGCCAATATCGGTTAAAGCGGTCATATGCCTTCCAGTAAACGGTCATTATCAAGGGCAGCACGCCGCCCTTTGGAATGTCCGTTAGGTAACAGTAACCGTATGCACGGCCACAAAGTTGCCGTCTTCGGTGTTGATGATGATCTGCGCGCTGCCGGTGGCAACACGATTCACCGTGACGGTGGTTCCGGAAGCCGTGGCAGTGGCTTTGGTTGGATCAGTTGATGCAACGGTGAAGCCCGTGTTTGTTGCGCCGGTTGGTGCGATATTCACCGTGAAGGTGCTGGTACCGCCAGCCGCGCCAGTGCTGGTTGCCGGAGTAATCGTCACGCCAGTCACCGCCACTGCAGTGATTTCGTTCACTTCGATAGTGCTCGCGTCGCCGACTTTGAACTCAGTGGAGAACGTGACGATGTCGTTAGTGCCACCGTCGGAGCTCAGCGCCGTGATGTTCATGTAGCCGATGAATTCAACCGGGCCGTAGTCCATGCGCACCCAGATACCTGGCTGGCGCTTAGCCTTCAGCTCATCAGCAAAATACTTGATGAACTTGCCGACACCGTACTGATCCAGCTTGTCCTTCTTGCGCACTTCGCCTTCAAAGCTCAGGGTGAAGTCACTGTTGGTGATGATGGTCTCGACATAGCCGCCGCCGTCATCCGCATCAGAGGTAACCGAGTTCGGGTTGAAGTCGAAGCCCTTAGACGTACCAGCGGCCAGCGCCATCCACTCAGATTCAAGTGGCTTGACGTCAGGGCAGCCATCGGCGACTTCCAGCACGACCGCACCGCCGAACAGGCGCTCGTTCGAGTTCTGGCAATTAGCCATGTGAAACTCCTCTTTGACGTATAAAAGAAAACCCGCTGGGGCGGGTTATTTGGTTGGGATGGCTATTCGCCGTAAGTACAGGCGAACTGCAGTCGGAAGACTATTCGCCCTTCTTCTGTGAGCACCGGCGCGGGAATTGCGCCCATGTTCTGGATGTAGCCGACACACTCGTCAGCCATGGGGTTGGCCTGGACGTAATCGACGATGCGCTGCACGGCGTTAAGCGCGTCTTTGCGCTTATCCTTCGCGCCGACAACGTCGACCAGAACGTGATACTCAGAACCGAGGTCAGTTCGAATATTCGAACCACCGTTTGGCCTGAATACCATGATCGCCTTCGACAGGTCGCCCGGGTCGTCGTACATCAACTGCTGCACCGTGAAGCCGGTCGTTAACCCGGCATCGCCGAACATGTTGCGCACCCGCTCATGCATCATGGGTGTCATAGTGAAAGCTCCTTGCGCATCACCGCGTCAACGTTATCGCGCTCGTCATTCGCGCCTTTGGTCAGGAATTGCGGTTCACCATGCGGATCCCAGTAGTTTCCCGCTCCGGTCCCGCCGCCGAACTGCTGCCCGGCACGAGTAGTACCAAAGTGCACGCGCGGCTGGCCTTTCAGTTTTCCTGACGCCTCATGCACGTATGCGGCATAGTTGGCTGAGTAACCAATGCGGCCGGTGATGAGCACGCCGCCAGCATCGATTTCCCGAAACTGGCTGTTAATCAGCGTGGAGGTGTCGATCGGGGTGTAATAGGCTGCCCGGGTACCGATAAGCATCATCGCCGACTGCAACGCGCGGATTACCTTACGACCCTTTACGTCGTTAATAACATCGTTCAGGTGTTTCTTCGCCTGGCTGATGCCTTTCACTTTGATGCCCATGGCTACACTCCCGTCAGGATGGCGTAATCATCCGCCAGGCGCTCAAACGTGTCGGCATAACGGATAACCTGCCGCACCTCGTCAGCGCCCGCCACAACCGGGTCAGCCTCGGTCGATACGCCAATCAGCAGATAATCACCTGCGGCAGCAAGCGCGAACTCCGTCCAGACGGTGTTCTTCACGACGATTTCAGCGCCCAGGCTGGCTAACTTCTTACTGAGCCCGCCCTCGTAATCGCAGAGGATTTGCTCAGGTTCGGCATAGCCAAGCGGATCGCCGTATTCGTCATTTCCTTCCAGCTTGCGCCAGATGGTCGCCGTGGCGGTGTATGACCAGTTTGCAACACTCGACACACGTTACTCCTTTGGCACCGGAATGCGCTCAATCTCAAACCACTCGATATTCAGCGCATTGACCTGCTGGCCTTTACCGACCGGCACGAAAAGACCTATGACATCACCGCATTCCAGCTGCAAATACCGCTCAATGACGATTGGTGAAACCACTGTCTCGCTGAAAGTTTTAGCTTCTCCGGCAACGCGGAAAACTACCGTCACATTCAACGCGCTAACCATGCTTTTTACAGTTGCCATATTTCACTCCTTCCAGCGCAGCACCTTCGCGCCAGTCGCCCGGATGCGCGGGCAGTTGATGAACCACTCACCGTCCGATTTCACGTAGCCGGTAGTCTCCCGCCCCGTGTCGGTCATCACCCATACGCGAGTGAAGGAGCGGGGCAACCCGTGCTTAACTGATTTGTACGTCATCAGCAGCCCCCAACCACCATGAACAGGCCGACGCTGTTACCAGCGCTGATCGGCAAGTCACCGGTGCATCCGCTGGTATCGAGCCGGGCCAGTGAGTCGCGAAGCCAGGTGATGCTGTCGTCGCCATATTCAAACGAGCGGGACGCACCAGACGGTGCACCCTGCGATTTGATGCGGCGCGCGCCGGACGACGTAGCCATAAGCGCTGCGGCATACATCAGGATCAGCTTCGCGGTGCAGTCGTCGTAACCTGCACCATCGAGACAAGGGATGATTTTATTCACCACGCAGAGGATCGGCGTTAGGAGTGAATCAGGTATGGCGTACCCCAACTCAGCGAGGAAGCCTTTAATTTCTTCTGGCGTAAGCGGGGTTGCCATGGTTATTTCGCCTTTTTCGATTTAGCGGAGGTGTCAGCCTGCTCTGCGGTTTTATCGTCAGCACTAGGCGTGGCAACTTCAAGCTCTTGCTCTTCGACTTCGCCCACTACCGATACGCGACCAGCGAAAGCCGATGGAACGTCAGTTGCAACAAACTCATAACCCACTGGTAGTTGCTGGAATACGCCGTTTATTGTTCCCCAGCAGCCAGTCTTCTCGACCTTTAACTTTTTCATGCTCTCTCCCGTAGAAAAGGGGCCGAAGCCCCTTAACCCTGTGCGTTGAACACTTTAGAGCGACCGTTGAAATCGCGCTTGATTTGAAGACCTACAGCACTCCAGACCAGAGTGTTGTAGTTATCGAAAGGATTCTGACGCGGGATCATGAAGGTGCCTACCGGCGCGGCAATGCGCGTCTTGATGTACTGCGAGTTGCGCACGTAAGCGATGAAGTGGTTACCGGTCAGCTTAAAGGTCTGGTTGAACGACTCGATGCGACCGTAGCGCAGAATGTATTCCAGCACCGTGCCTTCTTTGAAGCCGGCAGCATCTGAATATGGTCGGTTCAGGTTGCGCATGATGTCCGGCGACGCCCACAGCTTTACCTTCTCCTGCACGTAGTTATCATCCAGAAGTTTGGCGAACGGGCCGGTGAAGAATGCCACTGATTCATCAGGAGTTGAGGTGGTCAGGTCAATATTCAGACCGGATGCACTCAGATCCACCTGGTTGGTGTTGGCGTGGTTGGTGATACCTGCGCCAACATAGCCTTTCACCTTCACTTTGGCGTCACCAGAAAGCATATAGTCGGCCATATCCTCACGGATGGCTGCAACGTGCGCTTCCTGGTCATCGGCCATTGCGTCAAGGTTTTCTGACTGCATGCCGTTCCACTCACGCCATTCACGGCTGTAGCCAGTGTTGAAGATCGGGATTGGGTCACCAGCTTCGTCGTAGATGACTTTATCCAGTTCTTCCGGAACGTGGCCCGTCAGTGTGCGATGAACCTTACCAGCATCACTGGAAACGCGATACAGTGCCGCAGTTTTGCCGATAGAGATCGGCGTACCGAGACCGAGCAGATCATCCAGCAGGCCGTTGCCTTCGTCATTACGGAAGACTCGGGTGGTGATGTTGTCCACTTCACGCCAGTAGTCTTTGGAAATCAGCGCGGCCTGGTTAACTTCCAGCGCGCCGCCGTACTGGGCAGCGATAGTTCCCTGGTTGATATTGAAGGATTCACGCTGCATAAGCAGTTGATTCCATGCCTGCTTCACCTGGTTGTGCTCGGTGATCAGCTTTTTGTTGAATACGATCATGCTCATGCGGTTGCTTTCCCTGATTTGCGAACTTTCACGAGTTGAGCTTCAGCGCCAACGGTGATTTTTTCGCGTGAATAAAATAGGACCTGGTCGGTGGCTGGTGTGGTTGACTTGGCCAGCGTGCCGTCACCGGCAGAAACCAGGCCTTCATTTTCCAGCAGCACTTCCCCGGCTTTGACGCGCATGTGGTAGTCAACATCGTCTTCACACATGATCGCCGCGCCAGTATCACCAGCGGGAACCGCGTCTCGGATATCGCCGCCGCCGATATAGTTGTGCTGCATGGCAAGCGCCACGCCAGGGCCGCCAGCAGTGGCGTGATAAATGAATTGCCCACTTGCATCAAGTTCAACAAGAGAGCCAGGGAGAATGGCGACTTTGCAGATCGCCTCAATTACCTGAGGGTCATTCTTACGGGCCGGGCCCGCGATTACGGTATGGAAACGAGGTGCGAGAGCCATTATTCAGGTGCCTCCATGTTAAGGATTTCACTCTGAGCGCCATTCCCCTGGAATGCAGGGTTCAGACCGGTGCTGGTCTGGCACTGTGAGTACAGGTCGTTCAGCGCGTCACCGGACAGGGAGTTAACCGCTGCTTCGGTCATGAACGAGAATTTCGCTTTAACCGCATCGCGCTTGGTCTTCAGTTCGCTTTCAGCATTAGCTTGCAACTGAGTTTCCAGCTTGCTCAGCTTTTCGTTCAGCGGGGTGAGCGCCGCATTAACAGCCGCGGTGATCACATCAGAGTTAATCTGAGCCTGGTCAGGATCGCCTCCGCCTTCTTTTTTCTGCATCTGCTGGTTGTAGGCATCCCAGACCTGATCGTCGGTCAGCCCCTCGGTTTTAACGCCTGCGGCATTGAGCGCGGCGATCATCTTCTCTTTCATCGGGTTTGTTTCTCCGTTGGTTTTGACTTCGTACTCAGTTGGTTTGCGCACGACTTCTACTGGATCGCCGACAAGCGTTACAACCTTGTCAGAGATGAGGTACTTCTGGTCAAAGAGCTTCGGCTTGGCATTTTCGCCATCCTCTTCGTAAACGAAATGGTCAGGCCAGACGCTGACGACGTAGCGCCACTTTTTGTCGTCCTGCTTGATGGACATGCGCAGCGCCTGGTAGATATCGTCGAAAGACATCTCTGAAGCGTTGCTGATGAAGAACTTCACCTTGTTCCACCAGCCGTCTTTCATGCTGTTGGCGGCATCGATGAGGCTCGTCGATTCAACTTCTGCTTCTTGCCCGTCAGAGTTGACGAACATGCCGACACCGTCATCCGGCGTGCCGGCACCGGGCTCATCGAGCAGGATCGCGATGTGGTCGAACTGCATGTTGTGGGCGACCCAGGAGTATTTCTTCTGTTTCGATTCCCCTGCCTTTTGCTCTTTGTTCAGCAGTAGACCGGTAGAGACATGAATCGGGTCGGCGTTATTGCCGGAAATCATGTCGTCTAGGCGCTGAATAAGGCGCTTACCGTCGGGCTTGGTATTTGCCACAGCCTTATTGACGTATACGTCCATCACGACCTTGTCATTGGCCTTGCTGACGTTCTGAGCCCATGCCCCGGCGTAGTAATCGTTGACCGCCTGAGGGTCGTTGGCGCTGACGTATTTGCCGTTCACCATCGGGTGGCCTATCGGCATTAACTTGCGCTCCATCGTCTGGTAGCTGTTGTTAATTTCCTCCGCCGGGTACAGGCCGCCATTCATCACGATGTCATCGACGATCGGGACCGCACCACGAATGACGTAGTGCTCCTGGCCGTTAATGGTGGTCGTTGAGATGTTGGAGGCGTTGATGGCGAGGGATTTAACGTGGATGCTGGATAGCTTCACGTTTATTCCTCTTAGTGCTAAGGTGAGAAAAATCTCAATGATGGATTAACATATGAAAAAGCACGCTTTTGCAGTTGCATTGGCTTTGATTTCATTCAATGCATTTGCTGACTATTACAGTGGTAATGACATTGCATCGTGGAGTGATTCCAGACTCAAAGCAAAATCTGGCACAGCAACAGAAATGGACTTTGTTGATGCTGGCATTTTGCGAGGGCTGGTTATAGGCGTTCACGATGCATTTGAAGGTTATTCAGTTTGCTCCCCTAAAGGCGCTACCAATGGACAGATTGTTGATACTGTTGTTTTGTATGTAGCAAACCATCCAGAAAAAAGAACGGAAAATGCCTCAACATTAGCCCTAAAGGCGCTTTCTTCTGCTTACCCATGTAAAAAGTGACTACGCGGCCTTTTTAACTGGCTTCCAATCTTTGCGCTCTTTCGCCAGCTTATCCGCCAGTCCTTCATTGAAGATACTGCCGTCATCGTTGAGCAGCACCGGAATCTGGCTGCAATAGCAATTCCACCGGTTGCCATTCTCAGCGTAGAAGTCGCGTACCTCTTCTGTGGTGTAGACCTTGCCGTGACGGCTGGCGTGCCAGGTGCGCGTAGTTGGCTTGAGCGCCGACAGCCACAGAAGGCCGGTATTAAGCCCTAGACGGTCAGCGGCCCAGTCAGTCTCATTCCACTGCGCCTGCCGCAGCGCGCCGACCTGCTCGGTCTGAGCGATGTTCTTTGCTTTCGACATCGACACATCGAGGCGCTTGCTGATGACGCTGGCCGTCTCGCGAGGATTCACGCCGCGCGCTACCGCATCGGTGATGATGTTTGTCAGGTCGCCGCGGGCGGTGTCGCTGATGACCTTCCAGTCACTGAACGTTGTCAGCCTGGCCGCCGCAATCTGGTTCAGATAAGCGGGGCTGCTTAAAAGCTGCTGTAGCGTAGTCTGGCTGGCGTACGCCTGTGACTGCTGCGAGAGGTTATTGAACGCCTCCAGCGTGCCACGCTGCGCTTCTGCGACGACATAATCCATCGCCCATAGATTTTGCTCTCCGCCATCCAGCAGGTAATCGTCGAGAATGCCCTGCACCGCCTCAAGTAGGTCTGCCAGTTCCTGCGCTGACATGTCGTAGATGAACTTCCCAGCGTTGACCTGGTAAAGCTGCATATCCTCGCCGTGGTCGTGGCACAGGAAGTGCCAGTTATGGCTGTTTACCTCGCGTTCTCGTCCGGTCAGGCGCTGGTCGAACAGAGCTTTCACCGCGCGTTTGATGCCGAGATACCGCTCTTCGATATCCCGAAACATCGCGGTAACCTGCTTTGCCGATCGGGTCGGGTCAACCTTGCTGCGCGGAACTACCGGTGTCCCGACTTTCGTCTTTTGCTCCGGTGTCATCGGAAAGAGGATCATCGGTCGTTACCTTTTTTTTGGGGTCAGGCGGCTTAACATCTTCACGCGGCTCAAGTTCTCCCGCTTCCCTGACCTCGTTCTCATCAACAGCCGGTGTGCCGTAGGCTTGCTGGGTATCCTTCGCCACCGCAGCCATTTCCTTCATGTTGGCAATCTTCTCTTTCTCACTTGGAGCGAGCAGATCGGACCAGGTTAACGTGATTTCACCAGATTTAGGTGGCTCGATAACCTCCACAGTCCAAAGCCGTTCTATAACTGCACTTGCCCGGTCAGTCTGGAACCCGTTGCGGCGACCATTACAGCGCTTGGCAAAGTCGTTTTTGTCCTGATCTGAAGCAAGCCTTCCCGTCTGCTGACCAAACAAGATGGTGAATGGCATCTGAACTGAAGATGAAAACTGGTTAGCTGACACTGTCCACGTTGGACTCGGATCGGCAGCGGCAACGGAAAGCACTTTAGCCTCTCCGTCCTGAGTCACCAGGGCCGAATCTGTACCAGAGTTAAGCTTCTGGATAGCAGCGTTTAAAGCCTCAGCCAGCCCTGAATAACCAGCTTTCTTGGCATCCTCCATGATTTTGTCAATCTTGGTGTCTTTCGACATGTTAATGCCGAGCTGCCTGCTGGCGTTTTTCAGGAACCCCTCAGCGCTACCGCCGGAGGTTTTAGCCATATCCAGCAGGTCGTTATAGCCTGCACGCAAGAAAGGGATGCCAGCCAGTGAGGATTCATCTTCTGAGCCCTCGCAGAAAATGATGATGCGCTCAGGATGAATTTTGATGGAGCGCATGGGACCAACAATACTGCCGTTGTCCCCCACGGGTTGTTCCTGGAAATAATAAAACTTCGGCATGGCGTAATCAGGGGACTTCTGATCCTGCTCTAATTCACCCGGCTTAACCTGCGACTCCCATGCAGGAATCATCTTCACTAAGCCGCGTTCGCGTGAGTTACGCATCACTTCACGATTAACTGGCTCATCCCAATTACGGCTATCGGCAAACTGAAGAATGAGAGCTGAGTAGTGACCGACAAGGTTACGTCTATCCGCGTCCTTCACCTTCGCCCAGTATTTCTTCATGAGCTTGGTGACTTTCTTTTCCCATGGCGTCGATTTTTTGGACTTCTTCGTCTCGTCACCATCCACGATTACAGGATTATCAGACCAACATGCATCCAGTAGCTTATGAACAGCGCCGAACGCGGCTCCATTACGCTCATACATGTTGTAGAAGTGGTCAAAGTCGAGGCGCTCAGGATAGCCAAATTCACACCACAGATGATGTCGCTTGGTGTTGCCTGATTTATTGAAGCCGGCCGCATAAAGCTGTCGAGATCGCGATACCTCGCTGAGGCTATTCACAATCAGCCCAGCGAGGACTTGCATTTCTGTATCGTTACTCACTGAGTTGTCCTTATGTGAAGAATATCGCCCCTGAACGGCGAGGAGAGTGCAGCACGCGGTAACGGGTTGCATCCCAGTCGTGCTCTTCCTGCTGGGTATCTACGTCGTCCGGGTTTTTGCTGTCGCGAACCAGCACGGGTATGCGGCTAATCCATCCGCGGCAGTGCTCGAAAACGTAAAAGGCAGGCTTCTCAGGGATGCCAGATTCCAGCTTCTTACCTTCAACTACAGCCTCAAGCATGTCAGCGAATACCGAGGCCCCGTTTACTCGCGAGCCAGGCTTCTTATTGGCCTCAAGCCATTCGACACCCTGATTTTCCATTTTCTGACCGATCGATAACTCATCGTCACCGGTATTGAAAATGGCGCTATCAGCCGGGCCCGGAATAACTTCCGAGCATATTCCCGGAACAATGTTTAGCTGGCCCTGCGTGACGCCGTCGATTTGTATCTCTTCCGGCTCGTCGACGTCTTCGCCCACCAGCCGCTTGTCAATCCACGCCACGCCTTTCGCGACGTTGGTGGATGACATATTCAGGCCTTTGTTCAGCTCGTCAGGCGGGCAGCCGTACCATTCTCCGATCAGGATTATTGTCCCTGCCGGCGGGCAGAACTGACGCCCATCAGGCAACTCGGCGGCAGTGCCATCAGCCTGCGCCCACCACAGATTAGCGAACGGCTTCGACTCACCCCAGTCATGCGAGCGGTCAACTGTCCAGCTATCCGGTATGCGGAATGGCTTAATGACGTGCAGCGATTCATTCCACAGGTGGTCGAATCGCCCGCCACTGGTCACATCCCAGGAGCCCTCTACCCACGCTTTGCGTCGGTTAGGGTCTTTAATAGCCATCAGGGTCGCAATGTACTGCGGGTCGAGGTAAGGGTTCTCTTTGAACGATCCGTGGATGGCCACGCGGGTCAGCGTGATTTCCTCTTCTCGTTCTGTCTGAGGGTTGAACACCATTTGCCGGTCGCGCTGCACGGTTCCGCGCGGCGCTGGCTCAATGAAGCGTTTCTTCACCCAGGTATGCCCGATGCCAAACGGGTTGGTAGTGCTGAACGTTTCCAGCGGGATCGGCCTCAGTAACTTGCCATTCTCCAGCGGGTAGTTTTCCGGCCTGAACGATGAGCGGCGGCAGGAGAACATCATTTCGTAGAACTCTGGAGACTGCTGTTTCGTCAGCTCGTTAAAGCCAATGAACGGGAATTCCTGCCCGTGGAAATCCCAGTAGTCGTCCGCCTCTTTGCCGAAGCGGAAGAGCAGCTCCTCGCCAGTAGGCCATACCCATCGCAATTCGCTCGCAGATGAAAGGTATCGCGCACCATCGTTGAACAAGCGAAACATACGTTTCGACTGAGTGATGATGTCGGCAAGGTTCTTATATTCGGTGTCGAAAATGACGCCGCGCCAGAACGAGCCATAGCCCACTCCGACATTACGCCGGAACCTGGCTAACTGCGCAGCGGTCTTACCTGGTCCGCGAGTACCCTCGAACAGGATTTCATTACACGGGCAGCTCAGCGCCAGAGACTGCGATCCCGGAAGTGGCTTCCATACAGCTTTGTAATTCATCCACCGAGCACCCCGTCCTGTTGTTTTTGCGCTGCCGCTTCCCAGTCATCCACGCTGTCACTGGTTGGCACCAGCATGACGTTATGGGTGACCTCTTTCGTTTCAGCCTTATTCTCGATGCTGTATGCCTCACGCTCGAGGCCGATCAGCGTCTTCAGGCTGTCGCTTAGGTCTTTCATGGACTTAACGCGGGAAGGCAGGCTGATCACTTTCTGATAAATTTCATTGAGTCGGTCCCGCCCTTTATCGTCGGGGTCAAACATGATGTCGGCCAACTGCTCGAGCGCGCTTACATCTGCGCACTGCGCACCAAGTTCATCGAATAGCATGTTTGTCAGTTCACGAGCCCGGCGGATGTCTCCCCGGTGCTCCATGCGTACCGTGGCAATAACCTCGGCAGTCGCCTCTATCAGTACGCGTTCGGTCAAAGTGCTTTCGTTGCGTACCTGCTTGCGTACCTCCTGTTTGCGTACCAGATCGTCAGCCTTTTGCTGAATCTTCGCATTCAGGTCACGCGACCAGTCGTCACGCTTGGCACGCTTACGGATAGCACCTTCACTGATACCGTGCTGTGATGCTATTTCTCGGAGGGACATCACTCCGGCCCGGTACGCCGTCTCGATGGCCTCCCAGTCCGGTTTGCTCATTCGTTACTCCGTTGTTTGCTCTTCCGGCTGATCTACAGGCTCAAACAGGAAGTCATCAATGCTGTCCTGGCTGAAGTAGCGCCATTTGCCGTCATCCATTGCCAGAGCGACATAACCATTGACGATCTCTGGCTGGCTGCGGGTCATGAGCCCCGTAAAGGACTCTTTAGATTTTTTGGTGATTGTGATTCTGTAAACGGTAGCCATTTCGTTCTCCACGTGTCGCAGCTGTCGCCCTGCTTCTCAGAAGTGCTTAGCCACTTACGGCTTACCCGTCAGCAAGATGTGATCACCATCCTTGCGGGGTTACACAGATCATTATCGAAGCCCCTCAGTGAAGAGCTTCTGTAATGACTTACAACTTAACGATGTGCCCTGTCAGTTCTTCGAACTTGTCTCTGCCCACCGAATTAAGCAACGTGACAAAGCCACAAGCCAGGATGTAGAACAGCGAAGTAAACACCCACCCTGAGTAAGACAGCATGACGAAGATAGCCGCCATCGTCACAAGCCCGATGAACCTCTTGAATGCTCCCTTGCGTTTGTAATAGTCCTTCAGAGGGATTAACAGCTTGGCGCGTTCCATTGGGTCGCTCTCTTTCCCTGCCATGAATGCCGCCACAAGGAACAGAGGCGAGATGAAGCAAGCAAGAGCTATAATCGCCCAGTAAGCCGCCACGACGATGCTCATCAGTGAATGGTCGCCCTGTAGTGTTGCGTAAACCAGCAGGCCAAACAGCCCCCAGACCAGCACGAATACAAAAGCAGCAGTCATCAACTTCTTCATAATCCACCTATAAGTTGCGAGCCTGTTCGCATAGATAAGCCGCCCCGAGAGATAACGATTTATCTCAGGCTCGCTTCCTATAGGCTCTCGGTTGGCAATGCGCTGCGATGCGATGCGCATAAAAAAGCCCCGCGGATGCGAGGCTGTGAGAATTTGCTACGGTTAAAGTCCAGAGGAGAGACTGTGTCAGAACCTCATGGATGAGGCTCTATTTCCCCTGGGTCTGCTTATCCCATTCCTCACGGAACCTGGATGGGTTGTCGAAACCTTCACTGCACTGGTTGGTTTTCATCATTTCGCCCTTTCTCAATTTTGCGAATTGCTGCCCGGTCGTAATTGCACTGGCCGACTATCCCGTAAAGTGTTGCGTTCATCGAAACGCTGTCACCGTATGATGGATTGTCTGGCAGATCTGGCACATCAATGCGAGATGTCAGATCCGCCGGAAGGTTCAGGGTCGGCTGCTTTATCACCCGGTATTCCACGGGCGGCCTCTGCTGCTGCGCGCAACCGCTCAACAGCGGCATCAGGAACAGGAGCAGCAGCGCACTTATCTGCCGCCAGGTAGCGCTTAATCTCGCTCTGTAGCATACGGTTCTGCTTGGCCGATTCAGCCCTTTGCTCTGCGACCTCAGACATGACCACGTTTTGCCTGTTAACGGCGCCAGCAAGCTCTTTAACGCTCCCCGCCAGATCGTCATTTTTAGCCCTCAGGTCGTTGATCTGCACATCCTTGCTGTCGTTAAGTTGTGTCAGCCTGTCGTTCGTCGCCGTCAGCTGGTAGTTGCGAGTGTTAAGCCCCCACAGGCAGATAGCGACAAGGATGATGAACGCGCAAGGAATGAGAATGTGCGCATTATTTTTGAAAATGCGGAATAAACTGATTAACCCGAACATAAAACCCCCTTAGCTTTAGTCAAGCGGGCTTTCCTGTCCTCCAGTCCGTTTGTACCACCGTTGATGATTCTGGTGATGCGGCTAACATCATCTGAGTCAGCGATAGCGTTAAGTCCGTGATTGCTCCACCAGGCAGCTGCGGATTCAGCAGCATGTTGAGGCTGAGTAAGTAGTTCCGGGCTCTTCACGATATCAACGCCAAGCTGCTTCACCAGCGCGGCGTAATTCGCTTTCCCCGTCACCTGAATCAGGCCGCGCCCGCGGTAACGATATCCATCACCACTGTTGCGATCGCCGTTCCCGTTCAGGTTGGCGTAGATGATGCTGCCAATCATTTTCTGGTCGGCCGGGTGAGCATTCTGGCCCGAGTCAACGCGGCCATATTTAAAGGCGTCCGCCTGGCTGATACGATTGCCGAACATCGCCAGCAATGCGCCGTAGCGGTAATTAAGGCTTTCTTCCACATCCACGAAGCCAGATGATTCATGCCCCACTTGTGCGAGAAAGTGAGCCTGCCTTAACGGCGTGATTATGTCGTACTTCTGCATTGCCGCCAGTACGACTGGAAACCACTTCCCGGCCAGTGCCGCACTGGTGCCCGTTGCTTGCTGGAATTTACTGAGGGTCAGCATTTGCTTTGTCTCCCGGTTCATTCAGGCCAAGGCGACGGCGCGCATAGGCGAAAAGAGAATCCACACCCACATACCCGACGCCAGCCGAGATCGGCCAGCAAAGCTCAGGGGGGAAATTCCAGTTGAAGATTGCCCATATAGCCGTAAGTGTCGGCTGAGCGAAAAAGCAAAGGATCCCGCACATCGTTGCGCCGGCGATCCGGTCTTTCCACTTTGATTTCGCGCCGCGCGAGGTAGCGAGTATCGACATGACAAAAGCCAGTACCGAATAGCCAGCTTCGTTTTTGTGGTTTACAAGCCACGCAAGCATCACCGCCCAGGTATCTGGTCTGTCTTGCATAGTGGTTTTCTTCATGTTCGCACCTGCTTGGTGCTGGTTGATTAGGTCAGGCCCTCGGGACGATTTAACAAGTAGGCGTGTCGATGATGGTTCCCGGAGCCTGAAAATAAAAAAGCCAGCGACAGGCTGGCAATGTGAGGGTAAGGCAATGTCAGCTCTCTGGCCGAAGGGTCCCAGGTAGTGGGTTCTGGTGCCGGGCAAAGGAATCGAACCTCTGACGCGCAGCTTACAAGGCTGCCGTTCTGCCACTGAACTAGACCGGCGAATTTGGCGGGACAGGAAGGATTCGAACCTTCGACCATTCGGTTAACAGCCGAACGCACAACCGCTGTGCTTCTGACCCTGAAACGAAAAAGCCCCGCACGATGGCGAGGCTCTTAATTCTTTGTCGACCTACGAAGCTATGGCGACGATATCAGATTTACATGAAATATATGCGTTTCAATCCAGTTTTGCAAGACTTCTATCGAAATTTGTCGCCTTTTGTTGTGAACGTGATCGCGTTACCTGCAACAAAGCACCGCTATCCAGTCGCAGGAAGATGCGGCGCATCTCCACCCAGCGGTCCGTAAACGTCTCGGACCAGTTCTTTGGCGTTACACCGACCAGTTCCGCCATCTTCTGATATTCGTAAGTCTCACGGCCCGCCAACTCCCTTTTGACGTCCTGCGCCGCCAGCCAGATTAGCTTCTTCAGGCGCTCCATCGTCTTGCCCGCCACCTTCTTCGCGCCGAGCTGCTCCTGGAACTCCGCCCACGCCCACTGAGTGATCGCCACCTGGTGCTCAAACCTAACGTTTTCGCTGTAGTTCCACAGCAGCCAAGCTTTCTGGTGATCCTCCAGCGACAGGACAGCGCGGCGCCATGATGCGGTGCCGAACTCCAACGGGCTAACCAGCGCGATAGACGAGCCCTTGGCGCGAGACTGGCTGCCGCTCATCGCCGGGCCGTCCGGGTTAACTTTACGGCCGGTGACAGGATTGGTGATTTTCTTACGCCCCCGGCTGCGCGCCGTCGCAGTGAATTGTGCGTTCTCTGCGAAAGCTACCAGTTGCCCTTTCGTCGCACCGCTCAGATCTGCGGTCGCCACAATGAGCTGCTGACGTACGTATTCCAGTTGCTGACTGTTCATTGTGCGGCTCCTGCTGGGTGATAGATGCGAACGAAGTTACGGAGAATGCGGTAATCCACCAGCACGGAACCCGGGCGGCGGTAAATCCGGAGGCGCTGCCAGCGCGTGCGGAGTATCTCAAGCGTTTCTGGTTTCATGCTGCCTCCTGCTGTTTCAGTGCTTTGAGCTTTGCGCGGTACTCATCGCGGATCCGAATGAAGTCTTCCCGGCGGTAGTTGGTCATTTCATGGGGTCCGTTGAGCCAGTCGACGTAATCCTGCCCGTAGCGAGCGACCAGGCCAGCTTCGTATTGCTGCGCGACCGTCGCCTCTTTGGCGGTGTATTTGCCCGCTCCGGCATTGCAGGATTTGCACTGCTTATGGGCGTTGCGCTCTTCAAAGCGCAGTTCAGGGTTAGCGCCTACAGTCTTGAAGTGGCCGCAGTCCCACTGGCCGCCGTGCAGATCCGGGGGATTGGTCTCTCCGCAGCTGATACATGGCAAATCGGCATCACGCGCGCGGATGTAAGCGTTGAATGCCTGCTGAGCCTGCGCTTTGTAGTAACCTGCTGGCCGTAGCTCTGCAAGGCGTTCCTTGCGGCGCTTGCGCCCGGCCTTCTCAGCCTCTTTCTGCTCCTTGATGCGCTTAGCTGCGGCTTTCACCTTCTCCTTTTCTCGTTCTTCCATCGCGAGGATTGTGCCGTGCTCCGGGCAGCACCAGCGGATCCGGATGTCGTGGAATTTCGGCACGAAGTATTCACCGCATACTTTGCACTTACGGCGGGATGGTTTACGCATGATTCCTCCGTGCAGCGAGACGCAGCCATTTCTGATCCACCAGGCGGGCGGTGTAGCCTTTCAAGGTCGGGATGTCGGACGGCTTAACCGCGGGCTTGCGCTTGCGGCGCGCCGGAACGTTGAAGATGTGATTTGTGATGACGCGTGCGAGAGGATTACCCACGGGAAGACCTCCACTCTTGCGCCCAGGCAATGCGCTTACTGGATGCTTCGGAGAACTTCACTCCGCGGTCGGTTCCGAACCAGTAAATCGCCTCGATGACGTCTACCATGTAGCGCTTGCTGGATTTGGATGTGCGGACGCCGAAATAAACGCGTCCGCCGTTGATGCCCGGCGCGGATTTCTGCTCCTGGTTATGGGTCTGATTCACCAGAACGGTGATGAGGTCCTTCCACTCTTCGCGAGTCAGCTTTTCGCCGTGCCAGACAACCTGGTCAGACAGGTCTTTCAGCAACGGCCACATCAGACGGTTCTGCTTGTCTGTTCGGGTTTCTTCCCGGGCCTCGACCACCATCGGCGCGCGAGGGTTTACCGGTATGGTGCGAATGAATGCTATGAGGTTGTCTTTAACGGTGTCGTTAACGATGCAGTAGTACTGCTTCATGCGCCACCTCCGAGAGGTAACGCAGAATGCAGAAAATCGCAGGTGCATTTCTGCATCTGTGGCAAGGTGAGGAGTTCAGATTGTGGTCGCATTTAAGTCCCCTTAAATGCGCAGAAGTCTTACCGTCGGGCGTTCAACTCCGACGACGGTTAAATTATGGCTGGTTGATTATGGAAAATCAACATAAGAGAAAGGCCTTCGAAGAGGCCATTGGTGTCTTGATGCTGGTTTATAAATCTCTACCCGCCGGGATGATTCACAAAATACATTTGCAATTAGTACTTCAGGGAAGGCTGGATTTGATCTAGCTTGTTAAACAATCCGTAGATTATGATATCGGGATAAAAAACAGAAGGGATGGCCTGGTTATGAATAATGGGGTGTTTACTACCGTCATTACTGGTGTTTCAGTGTTTGTGTTGGGTCAGATATTTGTAAAATCCATGCTTGATCCTTACATTTCATTCAAGGAACATTTGGGGATGGTTTCGGCCATTCTCCTGCGTGAGCAAAATAAAATCCTTAGCATCAATGCGAAAAGCGAAGTAATAAACGAAATCAAACAGGCGTCAGCTTTGCTGTTGTCAAAATCTAATGCCATACCCTTGTATGGAATGTTGGCTACTTTACGTCTCCTTCCTCGATACAAAGATGTCCTTAAGGCCTCGTGGAATCTGAATCTTATTGCGTCTATTTTAGAAGAAGGAAGAAACACCACCCCCAAAGAAACCTATACAACTATTTCTAATTCTCTCAATGCGGTAGGCAGTAAGTTAGGGGTGGTTGTTACATACAGACCATCTTAGATCAGCAAATAATATCTTCCTGCTGCGGCGCTGCCGGCAGCGGCATCCAGTGGGTTGGGCTCCATGATGCTCCTGGTATAATCCAGCCATCTATATCTGCATCCGGATGCCCAGGGCAATTTGTTGCCCACTTCATTGCATAGCCGCCAGGAGCTGATTGCCATGGCGCAGCAACTATCACACCTGTTGATGGGCTTGGCATCCGCTTACTGCAAGCCACCCAACCGTCTGTCAACTCATCACGATTACTTACAGGTTCGGCACCATGAAGCATGGCGGCGCGGCAGGCGTTCCAGCCACCTCGGAAAGTGTCATCAAAAGAGTCATCTTCCATGAACCGACGCTTGTACTCTTCGCGGGTTAGCTCATCAGGCACAGATACCGGTGCTGGCTGCCACATTCCTGCCAACACGGTTTCAATCTGGTCAAACACAGCCTGCATGTCAGAAACATCAGTTATGACAGCGGGCGTGAAGATGTGGCGCATGGTGGCGTCACCTATCTTGTAGAATTCCGGCGCTGGCGGTGCGGTGTAGAGCGAGCCAGGCTTGATATCATGACGACGCATACGGATATCACAGGTTCGCTCTTCGTTTGGCGAAGACCATGCGACAACATCAGCCACAGCCTCCGCTTCGAGCGATGCCAGCGCGATACGCGCCAACTCGTTCAGGATTGCCACATCAGCGTGACCGAGGGTGTAACCAGCTTTCAAATCGGCAACTGCTTGGACGGCATGTTTGTCGATGTTGCTCATTGGAACCTCACATGATTCTTCCAGCGATTCTGTGCTGCGCTGTTTTTGAATTGATGCCCTTCACGGCTAACACCACCGAGCGTGAAGAGAACCATGCGTCGATTGCTTACATTCAGCCATTGGCGCGGGTAGCAGTTTTTCAGAGCGCGAAGAACGATGATTTTGGCTTTACGGTTTTTCATGACTGTACTCCTTTGCGAAGCTGGGCGGCGAAGTCATTGAGCTCGTCGAATACGTATCCGCTACCCCAGCGCTCTGATGCAGCATGTTCAATAGCACTGGCCCGCACTTCAGCCAGGAAAGCGTCGGTGGCCGGGGTTTCCACTGACAGTGATTTAGCCCGGTAGTCGTTCCAGCCTCTTGCGTAGATTGGATTAACTGACATGCCATCTTTTACGCAATACGCCTGGCCGCCGCGGTTGATGACCTCAATTTCTTCCAATGCCGCAGACTTCACAGCCTGAACTTCCGCAGCCAGCGCCGCGCATATGGCTTCAAGTTCCGCACTTCGCTTTTCTGCTTCTTTCATTTTGTCGCCAACCAATTTCAGGCAATACTCGAGAGCAGCCACCCGTGGCGAGTTCTCTTCCATCTGCTGCATTAATTCAGCCATTTTTTCTACTGCGCTTACGTTTGTCATACCCCTACCCCCCCCAAACCATCAATACTCGCTTCATCGCCGCGCTGTTGCGGCACTCCTGAAATATTCCGTTGGTGCAGCTGCGCGCGGTACCATCTTGCTCTTCCGGCGTCGCCAGGCGGTAAGTCACCGTTCGCCAGACCTTGCTCACGCGCACAATCTTCCTGGCCCGCTCCAGATCGATAGCGTTCTTGGTGATGCAGTTGATGGTCATGACGCACTCTGTGGCCACATCCTTCGCAGTGAAGGTCCGGTGCGTTTCGAGATAACGCAGAATTGCCTGTTTGCCTTTCATCAGAAGCCCCCTTTCTTTTTCGGCTGCTGCTCGCGCCCGCGACGTTCTGCGGCGGCGGCCTGCTGGTCTGTGTCGTAAATTGCCCCGTTAATCTGATTGCAATAAACCGTTCCGGTACTGCCGTGGCGGTTGAGTCGCAGGATTAACTCGGTTTCGCCCGGCGGCACGCTGTCATCGAAAGCACCTTCCCGGTGGATACCAACCCAGTAGTCGCAGTCCTGCTCAATCTGTCCTGTGTCGCGGGAATCACTCGGCAACGGGCGTTTATTCACTCGCTTCTCCAGTTCGCGGTTGAGCTGAGTCAGCAGCACGACGACGCAGCCAAGCTCTTTGGCCAGGTTCTTCAACCCTTTGGTGATCATCCCGTAGGCCAGGTCATTACGGTCTGCTTTTTCGGCGGTCATCAGCGTCAGGTAGTCAACCAGAATCATGCCTACGCAGCCTTTCTCGCGCTTAATTCGACGGCATTCGGTAACGATATGCGCCAGTGACAGGCCAGGAGTGTCGTCGATGTACAGCATGTCGATTTCACTCAGCCGCCCGGCTGTTGCGATCGCCTTCTTAAAGTCGCCGTCGTAGTCGCCCTGATACTGGTCATCGGCATCATCCGTGGCGGGCATGTAAAAAATGCTCGGGTTAATGCCCGACTTCTGACCAACCAGTTTTTCGAGGATCTGGTCGCCTGGCATTTCCAGGCTGAACATCAGCGCCGGCTTTTTCTCACGAACCGCGCAGTTGATCGCCATCTGCCCGTACAGGGTTGTTTTGCCCATTTTTGGCCTTGCGCCAATTACGAACAGAGAGCCTTTAACCAGACCTTTCGGCGCCAGCAGCCGGTCGAGTGACGGGATACCGGTACTCATGCCGCGCTGTTCGCCTGAGGGGTCAAATCGTTTTTCCAGATCTGCTACCCAGTCATCCATAACCTCGCCGAACGACCGCAACCCACGACGATTTCCGGTTTTTGAATGATCTGCGAGCTGGGTGAAGATACCCTGAATGGCCTCATACTTCTGCGTAGCGCTCATACCGTTGCGGGAATACAGCAGCTCAGTAGCTTCGGTCAGACGGTTGATACCGTAGCGCTCCATTGCGGCTTCCCGGACTGATTCTGCGTATGCCACGATGTTTGCTGCGCTTGGAGTGTTCTTGGCTATCTCCGCCAGGTAAGCAAAGCCACCTACCTGCTCCGCGAGCCCTTTTCCTTCAAGCGCGTCGAACAATGTCAGACCATCGACTGGCTTGTTGTCGCGGAACATCTGGCGCATCTCGGCAAAGATCAGCTGGTGAGGTCGGCTGTAGAACGACTCAGGCTTGAGCATCGCCAGAACCTTCTGGACTCGCTCGCTGTTGTCATCATCCAGCAGCAGGCCACCGATAACGCTCTGCTCCGCTTCGAGGTTTTGTGGCACAGCCATGAATTCAGCGGTCATCACGATCCCCCTCGCGCACTTCGATGTAGAGCTTTTCGGTCAGGAACTTATCGAATTTCATGCGGCGCCAGGTTTTCCCGGATTTCTGGTCTGGTCGGTCTTCAAGCATCCAGCGGCAGTTTTGAGCGATATATCGCAGATAGCTTCTGAAACCGTCCATATCCATCGGCTTGCCGTCCAGGTTGCGGGCAATCTTGTTAGCCTTACCCCAGAAGGTGCGGATCAGATTGCGTCGCTCATCAGTGAGGCATCTCCATCCCCGGGCTTCAGGCAGTTCGTCTTTCAGGCATTGCCATACTTCATCGCATGACAAACGGGACTTTTTCTCTTCAGCGGGGTTCTGGTCATTTGCGACATACTTACTACCTTTAGGTAGTAAGTTATTTAATATATTGTTATCTGTGGACACCGGCTGGACATCGGCTGGACACACATCCTCCACAGGCATTGTTATTACTGCGTTTGCGCTGGACACTGGCTGGACATCGGCTGGACAAAAATTTGACTGATATTCGTCATATTTGACCACTTTTAGAACAGTAAAACGGTTGTTCGATTTGGTGGTGATCATGCCCAGATTCTGGAATTTACGGAGCAGTGATTTAACGCGATCAGCGGTCAAACCCGTTTCCATTGCCAGCGTGTTACGCCCGGTGATGAACTCGCCGCGCTCGCAGATCACATCGCCAACATCAGTCGATACCAGTGTCTGTTCGTGATTAGCGCGCAGGAGCAGGTGAACCCATAAATGAGCCGCCTCAGCGTCCTTGTAGAACGGCACATCCATAATTTTACGGTGCAGCAAGGCAAACCCCTTACCGTCATTCGTGCGCGGTTTCTGGAGCCTTCTGGCCTCTCTGGCTTCGGCTAAATTGGATACGTTACCCACGGCCACTCTCCTTACGTTTCAATTCTTCCAGGATGGCGCGCATCTTCTCTGCCACAATCGGGTTAACCGAGCGGATGAAGCGGTCGCGGGCTATGTTTTTATGTACAGCGGTATGGTAATAGCGTGGATTTTTTGCCATTATTCCTCCTGCAATGAGTGCACACGATTTGCATCTGAAGGCCAGTTCTGTTCGCGCAGACTGGCTTTCGCCATTTTTGATACTTCCCATCACATAACCCCCAGCATCGACGTGACCATCGTCATCAGTGGGCCTACCTGCTCCGGCATGAGGCGGAACAGCGAAGCTATACCCTCGCTTACCTCTTTCAGCTTCTGATGCTCTGGGGCGTCCAAAAGCACGGCCTGTTTAGCTTCAGCACACTCTTTCATCGCAGAAGCGATCAGCGACATCGTGTCGTTCTGCGGCGCCAGGCGGTTGCGGTACTCCAGCGGCAATACGGACATGATTGCGGGTGTCAGCTGGCGCACGTTCTCGCGGTACTGTTCGGAGTCGAAACGGTTATCCAGGAAGCGGAACAGCTTCTGGCGCGCACGGCTGATGTCGTCAGGAAAGCTGATGGCGGTCCCGCCCTGCTCCCGGTATTCGTTGATGATCAGTGCCGAAACGACGTCCTGATTGTCCAGCGCCGAAGACCATGCCCGGACCGCATCGCGGATCTTTTCGTGGTCAGGCGCCGCCTTAGGTTGAGCGCGGTTTATCATCGCTCCCGGGTGTATTCCGGTATTGTGTTGATACGCAAGTGAATGCATTGCTTTCCCTTTCGTGGTTAGGCCGCAGTATCACGCGGCGATGCGAATACCAGGCTTTCTTTTAGGACCGGAGCCTGGCGGTGAAAATTCTTCGTGCCTTTCTCGATAGCAGATGCCATTTCTGGAGATGCCCGGCGATTTCCGTAGGCGATCTGGTCCAGGTAACCTGGCGTCGTGTTAGCCAACTTTGCGAGCTGCGCCCATTCGTCGGTAGTGGCGGCCTTGCGCCAGCGGTGTAGTTCAGTGCTCATTGGTGTCTCCGGGTGAGTCGTTTGATTTGGAGTTTAGCGTTATGCTAAATACTACGCAAGCATCATTTAGCAATTTGCACATTTATCATTTTGCTAAAAGCAGTAACAATGCAGGTATGGAAAATAAAGAAATCAGAAAAGCCAACCTGGAAGCGCTGTACGAGAAGCGTCAGCACGAGTCTGGAATGACCAAAGCGCAGTTTGCCGAGCTCATCGAGACAAGTCCGGCTGCGCTTAGCCAGCTACTGGGACCAAACCCTCATCGCAATATCGGCGATAAGATGGCTCGCAAAATTGAAACTGCGCTTGATCTGCCTTTTGGCTGGATGGATGTTTTACACGCCAGTGAAGAACCTTCGAACGTTGCATTTCGAGGACTGAACGAGACAAAAGGAAGTTATCCTGTAATCAGCTGGGTAAGCGCGGGGCAATGGATGGAAGCTGTAGAACCTTATCACCGAAGAGCGATAGATCGCTGGTATGACACGACTGTTGACTGCTCAGAAGATTCATTCTGGCTGGACGTTAAAGGGGATTCTATGACCTCCCCGGCTGGACTGAGCATACCCGAGGGAGCAGCGATACTTGTTGATCCTGAAGTCGAGCCGCGCAACGGAAAGCTGGTTGTCGCGAAGCTAGAAGGCGATAACGAAGCGACCTTTAAGAAGCTTGTAATCGATGCCGGCAGACGCTTCCTAAAGCCCCTTAACCCCGCATATCCAATGCTAGAAATTAATGGAAACTGCAAAATCATCGGCGTTGTGGTTGATGCCAAAATACTAAACATCCCATAACCTCACGCAAAACCCCTCAAGCCCGCCATCGCGCGGGCTTTTTTACGTCCCGAATTCCTTCGCTGTAAATTTTTAATCGCTTATTAATCAATACGCTAAATAAAACCATTCAACAATTTAGCATTTTGCTATTGCGCATAATTTAGCATCACGCTAAATTTACCCCATCGAAACGAAACATCGACAGCTGAGCGAAGTTAGCCAGCGGCGAAGTGGAGATTCGGTCAGTCGAACGGCGCGACAGTAAACCATGCGTCGGACCATAGGCGGGCTCAGGAAGAGCGGCAATTATGGCTAAACGATTTACCAGCAGCTCTTTGCGAGGGGCTGACGGTAAACAATCAGAGGGGTGTATATGTCAGATAAAAAAATGGCGCCACTACTGCTCAATGTAGACGCCAGCGAAGTGCTTACCCAGACCGGGGAGCTTTTAAAGTTACTTGAACTTCCAGCCAGCTCCTTTCAGGGAATTCCTGAGCATGTCGTCGATCTGTTTTTTGACCGTGTCCGTGGCCTGATTGACAACATCGTCCTTAGTGATTTCGCGACCACAGTCAGCACAACTGACGCCGGTGAAATTTGTCTCAACGTCAAAATCATCGGGCTGGTTGAACATCTCACTTCCGCAGTCAGGGCACACGGTCCGCATGGTTTGCATGAACATATCCTTTCTACTGTTGGGGAGCTTAAAGAGTAAGCGATTTCTTGCTGTTGGGGAATAGCGGGAAAGCGCGCGCCGGGCGCGGATAAATACCCCGGCAATAACTGGAATGTTTTGTAGTGCAGTGAATTGCAGCTGCATCGACGGCAACCGGAAGATAAGCACCCGGCGCTGCACCACAAAGCATTTCTCCCGCATCAGCGGGTAACGACAGAGGGTAAGAGCATGCGTAAACCTAAAGCTACAAGCGAAACAGTGGTTCATTTCACCATGATGCGCCGACCTGATTGTGCAAAGCATGGTGATCAGCCCGGCAGAGTGTGGCGACATAAGTATCAATTCCTTGATAGCGCATTTTGCAGGGCTGCAAGCCAAATATCTCCCCGCTCATTTAATTTCAATCAATAGCCGCCTAACCAGCGGCTTTTTTCATACCTCAGTCGCTTCACCGAGGCGGCTTAGTTATGACAACCGGCGGCCATCCACCGCCCATTGAAACACATAAAAGTGCGTTGAAGTCTTGTATTAACCGTTCCGTTCGCCGCGATAAGGCCAAGAGGATTTATGAGCAACCCAATCACAGTAGGTTTTACAGGCCTGACGAAGCGAATTTTCGCGGGTCGTTCAAAGCCGAGCAAATTGGCGCCCGGTGTTCGCGAGTTCACCGGTGAGAAATTTGATGTCACAGACGAGGCGCTATTTGCAGTGGCCCATCTTCTCGCGGTTCGCGATGACATCCTGATATTCCCGACAGCTGATGGGAAAGAGATTCACCTCCGCGCCGACATCAAAGAAAAGCGGGAGGCATCATGACAGTCACCCACAACGGAAAGCAGTACACAGCCAAAAAGCTCAACGATAACGAGTGGCAGCTGACGTCGTTATCGGCACCGCGGGAAAAACTGGTGCTGAACCGTTGGCAGATGCATATCGCTGGCCTCCTGGAACAGGTTGAGGTGAAGGTATGATCAACCACTACGGAACCACCCCGCTCATTCGCCAGTGCGTTACGCCAGGCATGATGGCAATGCATGAAGGCCGAACCTATCGCGTTTCGGCAGTCATTCAGGAGCGCAAATGGGTGTACCTGCACACCGACGCAGAAATCATCCGCCTCAGTGACTGCGTGATTGACGTCCTTCTGGACGGTCACGGCAACCCTATCCAGCACTAACCCCCTATTCAACCGATCGGCCTGGCCTAACCGGGAGGCATTGCCATGCTTACAATTCAGAGGTTAAAGGAATTGTTTCACTACGATGCAGAGACAGGGATTTTCACCAGGCTCAAAACAGCAGGTGGAATGGTTCCTGGAACTATAGCCGGATCATTAAATCCCTTTGGCTATCTTCGTATCTCAATCGACCACGAAAGATATTTGTGCCACCGGCTTGCATGGTTTTATTCCTATGGTTCATGGCCCGAGCACGAAATAGACCACATAAACGGCATCAGAACTGATAACCGGTTATGCAACCTCAGAGACGTTCCTCACTGGATTAATCAACTCAATAAGCTCGCTCCAAAAAACAACACAAGCGGCGTCAAAGGAGTTTATTGGAATAAGAAAGATAAACGCTGGCACGCGCGCTGCTCTATCGACGGCAAAAAATACCACCTTGGCAATTTCACCGACCTTAATGAGGCCAGGGCCGTTGTCGTTGCAGCAAGAGAGCGCATGCACGGCAAGCATGCCGTTCATGAAGAAAGAAAACCGGAGAATTTATGAACGCATACCTCACTTACGACCGAATCGAAGATCGGCGCTGGGTTGAGCAGCAGCTCACCGACGAAAAGGAGAAGTGGATCGACGACAGGGCGCAGCAAATCATCGACATGATGCCAAAAGAACCGTCCGGCCTCTTCCACTTCACGATCCCGATTGACTCCAGCCCATACGAAGGACTTCGCAGCGATAAAGCTGGCGAGGCCTACAACGATTTCATTTCGGCAGTTGCTTACGCCCAGGCGGAATACGACTGGGAACACCGTACCGGCTGCCCGTTTTAATTTTCGAGGGGATTAACGATGGCAAACGAATTAACAATCACAGCGACATCGCTTCAGGAGATAGGCGTCGACGTCTCCACCTGGAGTGCACTGAAGAACAGCATCTACCCTGGCGCCAAAGACGAATCGGTAATGATGGCGCTTGACTACTGCCGCGCCCGCCAGCTGGATCCGTTGCTCAAACCTGTCCACCTCGTTCCGATGTACGTCAAAGACTCGAAAACAGGTAAAGGTGACTGGCGCGACGTGGTCATGCCAGGAATCGGGCTTTACCGCATTCAGGCAGACCGCTCTGGCGATTATGCCGGGGCACGGGAGCCTGAGTTCGGGCCCGATGTAACTCAGACGCTTACTGGTGTCGAGGTGACCTTCCCTCAGTGGTGCAAATACACCGTTTTCAAGCGCATGCCCAGCGGCGAGATCGTCGAGTTCAGCGCCAAAGAATACTGGATTGAAAACTATGCCACCGGCGGCCGCGAAACAACGGCGCCGAATGCGATGTGGAAAAAGCGCCCATACGGACAGCTGGCGAAATGCGCGGAAGCTCAGGCGTTGCGTAAGGCATGGCCTGAGATTGGACAGCAGCCTACCGCCGAAGAAATGGAAGGCAAATCACTGGACGTTGATATCCGTGACGTCACGCCGCGCAGCACCACAGAAGCACTTCCACCAGCAGCAAGCGAAGAAACGCTTCAGGCGATCACCGATCTCTTAACATCGCTGAATAAAGACTGGGAGGAAGACTTCCTCCCAGTGTGCAGCGACATCTTCAAACGGCCAATTCTTGAGGCGTCCGACCTCACTGAAGAAGAGGCACAGAAAGGGTTCAACTTCCTTCAGAAAAAAGCTAAGGCGGCAGCATGACACCCTCCCTGCTTTCACTGTTGCGAAGCGGAAAGCACAGCATTCGCGACATTGCAAAGATTTTAGGCATTTCAAGGTCTCGCGTTTCATGGTTCATCGCCGAGCTTGAGCGGCGTAAATGGATAGAAGTCACCAGGTGCGCAATATGGTTTCACGATGGCACCCGTTCAAATAAGCAGAACGTATACAGGGTAAAACTATGACACCGAAAATTATCCTAGCTCGGACCGGCATTGACGTAACCACTATCCAACAGGGCGATGAGGCGTGGCACCGGCTGCGCCTCGGTGTCATTACTGCCTCAGAAGTACACAACGTCATATCCAAGCCAAGATCGGGGAAGAAGTGGACAGATATGAAAATGTCCTACTTCCACACGCTGCTCGCCGAGGTATGCACAGGCGTAGCGCCAGAGGTTAACGCTAAGGCGCTGGCCTGGGGTAAGCAGTACGAGGAAGACGCTCGTACCCTCTTCGAGTTCACCACCGACGTGAAAGTCACGGAGTCGCCGATCCTGTTCCGTGACGAGAGCATGCGCACCGCGTGCTCCCCTGACGGCCTGTGCAGTAACGGGTTCGGCCTTGAGCTTAAATGCCCTTTCACCTCCCGCGACTTCATGAAATTTCGCCTTGGTGGTTTCGAAGCCATCAAGTCTGCGTACATGGCTCAGGTGCAATACAGCATGTGGGTAACCGGAAAAGACGCCTGGTTCTTTGCCAACTACGACCCGCGCATGAAACGCGAAGGCATTCACCATGTCGTCGTTGAGCGGGATCCGCAGTACATGACCGATTTCAACGAAATGGTGCCGGAGTTCATCGAGAAGATGGACGAGGCGCTTGAGGAGATCGGCTTCACGTTCGGGGAGCAGTGGAAATGAAACGCACACCCTTCTACCGCAGGCCCGGGCGCACCGGGCAATTCTCCGGTCTCCGTGAACGCGTTATCTGGATGATTCAGACGCGCGGCCGCCCGGTCACCGGTTCTGAGATAGCCGCCGCTTTTGGCGTAACGCTCATCGAGTTTAACCGCTCTGCAAAGAACCTCACGCGTGGTACCGGCAAAGTTGCCCGTCTTGAGGCTTCTCCTACCTGGGTTACTGAATCGGGAATTGTCGATCGGAAATTCAACTTAGTAAGCCCGGCCAAAGTAGTTGTTCCACAAGGAAAGACGCGTCTTTGCACTCACGGCGCCGTTCTCCATGCATCTAAAAAAGCTCATCAGGAATGTCTGGTTAGAGCTGCACGCCGCAGCAGGCTGATAAAGGCCAATCTCTACATTGTCGAATTCGAGGCTGTTTTATGAAACATGCTCACAATGACATTGTTGTTTACGCCGTGCGACTGCCATTCATCGTCGGCAAGAACGGATGGCTGATGCCGTGGGGAGAAATTGTTTGTAACCCAATCAAGGCACAGCGCCTGGCTGAGGAGTATTCCAATCGTTAGGAGGTAGCGTGACCGATTACACCGGTAGTAACACACCAGCGGATCAGCGCGATCTCTGGCGCACTCCACCATCCCTCTTCGCTTCGCTTGATGCTGAGTTCTGCTTCCAACTGGACGCCGCCGCGGCGCCGCATAATGCACTGTGTAGGAAGTTCATCACCGCCGAGCAGAACACGCTTGAAACGCCATGGGTTGATTACCTGACTGTGCCGGGTTACGTCTGGCTGAATCCACCATACAGCGATATCACACCATTCGTTAAAAAGGCCGCAGCCGAAAGCGCCAATCAGATCGGCACAGTCATGCTGGTTCCGGCAGACACATCGGTAGGCTGGTTCAAGGAGGCAATCCAGACCGCCAGCGAGGTTCGCTTTATCACTGCCGGGCGGCTGGCGTTTATCAACCCGGTCACCGGTAAGCCGGTCTCGGGAAATAACAAAGGGTCGATGCTCATCATCTGGCGACCGTACCCACGTACACACTGCCACTTCGCAACTGTGGATCGGGATGAGTTGATGGCTTTCGGGGCTAAACTTCTCGCCCGACGGGAGGCAGCATGACCCTACGCCACCGAATCACCAGGTCGCTATCGCAGCCTTTTTTATTGGCTGCGTTCACCTTCAAGCGAATTAACAAGCAATTCATGGAGTACTGATATGGCGGACATTATTGATTCAGCAGCAGAAATCGAAGAGTTACAACGTAACTTCGCACTGAGTAAGCATCGCCGTACCGGTAATCTCGTATCTGCTGAGTTCTGCGAAGCGTGCGGAGAAGACATCCCTGCTCCGCGACGCGCTGCCGTTCCTGGCTGCCAGACGTGCGCTGAGTGCCAGAGGGTCAAAGAAAAGCGCAGTAAACATACAGCTATTCACTGCGCTAATAGATTGCGTTGATTTAGGAGGTTCTCTTTTTCCCGTTTATTGATGTTATGTCATTAATATCAATGAATTCTTCATCATCTGTAATTTTTTGGGAGGCTACCTGCCCCTTCACTACTGGCTGGGTAACTATATATTGGTCTCCATTTGCCGTAGTAATCAAATCTCCAATTTGGATTTTTTCATCATCATTCGAGTTCATAAGTTTACCTCTCGGTTTAAATATTTTTCATCGGCAACACGGCGGTAACCTTTAGCGATTAATAGCGGAAAGCCTCTACCCTTTTTCAGCTTTGCCCTTTCAACCGTTAGGCTTTTTTCCCTGATTTCGAATAATCAACACGTCAACGCAGCCTCGCTTATAATGCCTGGCGGCTAAGGAGTTCTCATGGCTAAGCTTCTCAACTTGCAGGAATGGGCTGCTGAGGTCTACACGACTCCACCCTCCCTTTCTACTCTGCGTCGATGGACGCGGGAGGGGCGAATTTTCCCCGCGCCTGAGCTGCACGGAAAGGAATACAAGGTTCAGCCTGACGCTATCTATGTGGATCCGCGTAAAAAGAACCTTCGCGTAAAACCAAAACACACCAAGCTGCCATCCGGCGGCACTCTACTGGAGAGACTGACTCATGACGAAAAGGCCAGTACGTTACGACGCTAATCTGCCCCGTAACCTGACCTATCGTAAAAGAGACAGACTTTACAGCTGGCGTAATCCGGTGACCGGGCAGGAGATATCTCTTGGCCGGATTGACCGCAAGGACGCCGTTGCCCAGGCCATCGAAGCCAACAACTACATCGACCAGAACTATCTTCCTTCCTGTCTTCTGGATCGCATTAAAGACGTGCCCACATTCACAGTGGCTGCATGGCTGGAGCGGTACGAGGTTATTCTGGAAAGACGCGAGTTGAAACCCAATACGATGAAGGTCAGGCGAAATCAGCTCGCCACTCTAAAGGAAGAGTTCGGAAGGATCCCCCTCTCCTCAGTAACCACAAAGGATATTGCTTCTTTTCTGGAGGCCTACATTGTCTGCGATAAAAAGAGCATGGCTTCCGGATTGAGATCGGTGTTGATGGATGTCTTCAGGGAGGCAATTGTGGAGGGGCATATCGACCGGAACCCGGCAGAGCCAACGCGAACGCCGACACCAAAGGTCAAGCGTGAGCGTCTGCTGCTAGAGCAATATGAAGTGATTAGAAACGCAGCCTTTGGTTATTCTGAGTGGGCAGCAAATGCATTTGACCTGGCTCTGGTGACAGGGCAGCGTCGTGAGGATATTTCTCTGTTCAGATTCAGTGACGTGAGAGACGGAAGACTGTTCGTAACTCAGGAGAAAACCGGGCACAAGCTGGCGATCCCACTAGATTTGAGACTGGAAGCTTCCGATCTGTTATTGCAGGATGTCGTTGATCGGTGCAGGATAAATAATCCGTCTGATTTTATGCTCTACTCGTCTGTCAGGCGTGGCGGACGAAAACCCGGCCCGTTAACACCAGACGGGCTTACACAGGCGTTTTCAACAGTCAGGGATGCGACCGGTTTAAAGTTCGGCCCTAACCCGCCCTCTTTTCACGAGATAAGAAGTCTGGCCGGGCGCCTGTATGAAAGTGAGCGTGGAGAGGATTTCGCACAACGTTTACTGGGCCACAAAAATTTAACAATGACCAAAAAATACCTGGACGCACGCGGTGCAGAGTATGTTATGGTTTAGACAGGATATGGAAATTTCGAGTAATTTTCGTGTTTTTTCGGGTTAAATAGAAAAAACACCATATAAAACATACAGATAAAAAGAGACCGAATACGATTCCTGTATTCGGTCCAGGGAAATGGCTCTTGGGAGAGAGCCGTGCGCTAA
>OERH01000006.1_pt1 | contig 37506 bp, 32 predicted proteins | sample 1539931 | NCBI WGS metagenome assembly OERH01 (sample SAMEA3891233, study PRJEB23780) | metagenome | biome: terrestrial biome; feature: animal house; material: water of meat washing | place: Italy | collected 2015-05-12
TCAGCGTACCGGTCACCGGAGAACTGGACGACGGCACTGCGAAGCAGTCATTTCAACACGGCAGCCCGTCGGGGGATTATTTCTGACAGGTTTGTAGAAGCAATTTTGCAGTTTTGGCGCGAAAAGTGAGCGTTCATTAATTTGATTTATTCGCATCCATCAACGCTTTTAACTCCTCCGGCGTAAAAGGTGGTTTGCGTCGGTGCAACATCGCATGGCAATTAGGGTACACAGGCAGCAAAAAAACAAATGAGATCAAAGTAATATATCTTCACTTGCAGGCTTGAACAGCCGAAAATTTGCGAGCATGATCGCAATTATTTCACTGCCAGGGATATCAATGGCTTCCAGTAAATCGCTACAGCAGGCAATTGCCAACATAAAAATCTGGCACAAAGGTGAACAGCGCGCGCCGCATAAGCCATTGTTATTGCTATACGTATTAGCGGGATACCTGAATGGACATCCACGCCTTTTCGATTATGGCTCGGAAATCTACGAACCTCTGCACAGTTTACTGGAACGTTTTGGGCCACAGCGTTCACAGTACCGACCTGATATGCCCTTCTGGCGATTACAAGGCGACGGATTCTGGCAATTACACAATGCCGAGCTTTGCTCAACAGCAGGGAGCAGCCGACAACCGCCAGTGAAGGAACTGAACGAATACCACGTTGCAGGCGGTTTCGATGAACAGCACTACGCCCTGGTAACCGGCAATAAAAAACTCATCAATACTCTGGCGCAACAGATACTCGAAGCGCACTTCACCGAGAGTATTCAGGAAGAAATTGCTGACGAGCTGGGTTTTGATCTCCAGCAAATCCGTAAACAGCGCGACCCTTTATTTCGCAAAAATGTATTACGCGCTTATAACTACCAGTGCGCGATATGTGGCTTTAATATGCGCCACGACGACACCACCGTAGCGTTGGAAGCGGCGCATATAAAATGGAAACAGCAAGGAGGTCCTTGTGAAATTCCTAATGGCCTGGCGCTTTGCGCAATTCACCATAAAGCCTTTGATAAAGGATCGATTGGCCTGGATGAAAATATGCGGGTACTGGTATCAGATGCGGTAAACGGCGGAGGGATCGTTGAGAAACTATTCTGGGATTTTGACGGGAAAACTATTGCGTTACCACAGGTGCGTAAAAATTACCCTTTTGAGGGGTTTGTGGAGTGGCATCGGAAAGAGGTTTTTAGGGGGTGAGGTTGATAATACCGTGCCCCCATAATATTGCCATCTCTTGCATTGAGATATTACAAGCTACAAATGTTCTCCCCATTTTTCAATGTAGACATTTATAGCAATATCAAAATTTATTGTTCAGCTTTTTCAACAACAAAACCATTTTGCCGTACAAACTCAATCAAGAGTTCAATATTAACAATACCCCATTGATTAGAAATAGCAACAATTTCACCAGAAGGAAGTGTAATCAATGCATCTTCATTGATATGATAGCGACTCTTTTGCTTCTCTGGTATCTGATCGACAAGCATAACTGTACGTTTTTTAAAGTCTTCATTTAATCCATTTATTAAATCATTATAACTTGCTGGATTAAATTGTCTTATCCAATCACGTAATAATTCAAGAGCTAATTTACGCTTATTAAGTTCTTTATCTTTATATATATACCACGTATAGTCCTTCTCTTTTTTCTGACTGCTAATTAGCTGCTCATCACGTTTTTCACGAAATTTAACTTGATATTCTTCCAATTCAGGAACCGGTATGATTTGCTCTGCATTGATAAGAACATCATCATTAAATCTATAAGGCGTCAGACGAACGCATCGAATGTCTACCCCCTTATCTCTTAACCAAATCGCAGTGGTAGTCAGTTCCTTGCTAAAATCCGATGAAGCCAAAACAATTCTGATATCTTTTCCGAAATCAACAAGCTCAGTTTCATCCAGCTCAACAAATTCAAGTATTTTTTCTTTCGCATCGGCATCGCAGTTTTGTTTTTTCAAATACGTCTGGAAATATTCACATGCTTTCGCAAAACTCATTGTGGAAATCATCGCCGCATATCGTAGTGCCTGTAACTCCATATGCGCACCCGTTTCATCACGTTTTAATTCGATAACCACTAAATTTGCCTGTTTATCGATTGCCAATAAATCAATTCGCCGACGACTATCTTCCCAGTCAGAAAACTCTTCGGAAATTACCAGGCAATCAGGAGCAATAATATCTATGTTTTTTTTGATTGCTTCCTGTAAATCATAACGTTCCTGTAATCCTTCCAGAGTAAAGGTCGTTTTTTCTAAAGCATGTAGTTCTTTATTTGCGATATTGTACAGCGCCACGTTTATCTTCCTTTTTTAACTAATTTTACAGGGATTTTAACACAGTTAAAATTTTATTTCCTGAGCTGTAATCGATTAAGCTGATGCAGTCAATGGGAATGATATAGGGTCATTTCTAGTCGCACTAACAGAAACGGCCAGGGCATACTTGAGGCCACCGGCTACGAAACGAAGAACACTGAACGGCCTTTCTGACAGGCCGATATACTGCACGGATATGGGTAATTTCAGACACAAAAAAAGCCGCCCTTGAGCGACTCGATTTGCATATGATGTGGTGCGAAGGCCGGACTCGCACATTACAATTAACTCCTTGAATTAAAATAAATAAAAACAAACTAATTTTATGCGTACCAACGCAGATACCAACACATTAATTCATTGGATTCGGGACTCGAATCAGGGCAAAGCCAAGTGAACAAAATTCCCCTATGAGTAGATGATACAGATAAAGATGAGAAGCTGGCTTTAGCCTTCGCGAACTCCTCATCATCTGGTTACTGTTAGCTTTCCCTACATTGGACAGCATTGTATCAATGTTGTCGATATCAACATTAATTGACTTCCCATAGCTTATAGCTCCTGAAGTCGACCTGCCGTTACCCTGGTAACAGTTTTGTGACTGTTGCGTTTCATCAGACCGGAGGCTTTCCGGGCACGTAGAATATCGATACTGGTGATGAACGGTGACTTCTCCATGACAGAGCAATCATTACAGTCAATTCTTACCAGTTCATATTTTTCAACAAGAAAGTTCACCGCATCGCACAGCGATACTCCAGCATCAATGTGTTCCAGTATGGTGGTTTCATTACTGAACGGTGTGTCATTCAACGTCAGACCATAGTGCTGCGACAACAGACAAGTCAGTAACCGCTGCCAGATTTCAACGGGTGACAGGCAGGGCTGAGTCGCCCGTGTCGGGTGTGATGATATAGTTTGCATGATGTTTGCTCTGTGAGTTTAAGAGGACAAGCGGGGATTTACTGCGGCTCAGTTTGCTCAGGATAGATAGCAATGTAGACATAACCACAGGAGCCTAGTGTATCGGCTTCACAGGTGAGTCCATTGTGGTAAAGCGTGACGCAGTGTGGGTGGCGAGGGTTAAGCTCTCCACTGGTCAGCATCAGCTCAAGTTGCTTCATCATTAACGGAAATGCCTGGTCAAGGCGCATTGCAACATCGACGGCAAATGCCCCGCTAAATCCTGCGCGGTCAGAGAGAAAATGCAATCGGTTGCCCTCCTGTACCAGGCGGGCACCAAAACAGGGGGTAATAGCACATTTAAGCCCCCACTGCTGGCAGGCGGGATTCTCCGGCTTTGTACCGGATTCTGAGTGATTGTTCATTATTGTTCCTGATTAAAGGGAAGGATTAATTAAGAGTAATGCTTCGAAGAATGACATAGGGACCATTGCGGTCTTGACGACGTTCAGCAAATACAGCCAGAACGCCGCGTATGTCCTGAACTTCCCGGCCAGCATAATGGCAGATACTGCCGGACCATTTATATTTGCCGGTACAGAAGCGAAACAGCCGAGAGCCTGGATGCTGTCGGTACAAAGCCATTGCCTGACGTTTACTGATGATTTTCATAACCAACCTCGCTCAGCGAACGACACAATGCCATCCCGACCGACAACAAGATGATCGAGCGTTTTCACATCAACCAGTTCTAACGCTTCTTTAAGCCTGCCCGTAATGTTGCGATCGCATTGGCTGGGCTCCGGATCACCGGAGGGATGGTTATGCGCCAGCACGACAGCTGCGGCATTGAAACGAAGCGCCGACTTCACTACCTCACGGGAATGAACCTGCACATGGTTTACCGAACCGGCGAACAGCGTTTCACTCTCCAGTAAACGATGCTGATTATCGAGGTAGAGCACCATAAACACCTCCCGCTCCTGTCTGGCCAGGTGTAACCGGAGCCAGTCACGGGCTGCAGTGCTTGAGGTAAAGGCTATACCGGGCTGACGCAGATATTTATCCAGCAGGTTCATAGCGCGGCGAATGGTCCGTTGGGCGTAGGGTGTCAGTCCGGAAGTCGTAGGGAGTAAACAGCCATGCTGAGCCATGACCGACACCGGAAAAAGCTCAGGCTGCGATAACAGTGGGGATATTGTGGTATTCATATTCGGTATGACTCAGTCGATGAGATGCATAATTGCGCTGCACTCTGGATGGTTCAACGCGAAGTCTCGTAAGCGATAATAGTGCTCAGTCATCGCGTCACACTCGGTGCGACAAGCGTGGTGGCTGTATGTCATCAGACAGGCGACTATCCCTGCGGCTTCGCCAGTAAGTTCCGCGCCGTTGCCGTTCATACTGTTGAACAATGCCCACTTCTCATCGTGCTCTGACTCAGGAGCCATAAAAGCGCCGCCATTGCTGAGCGTCAAAAAGCTCCAGATACCGCCGTGATAATCGGTACACAGGCGGTCCATCCAGTCAAAGATACAGGACTCCAGGGTTATCCATTGCGGAACGGAGCCAAAGTGCTGCGGCCAGAAGCCGATGCGTAACTCGTCAGGGACCGCTGAGGCAGTTATTGCTGCCTGCTCAGCGAACTCAAGATTTTGTGTATTCATTAAACTATCTCCTTATGCAGGAACTGTTGTTTAACGCCCGAAAAACTCGAGCATGTTTTCTGCCATCACCCACAGGGCGCGATTGAGCTTCACATCGCCATCAATACCGGTAACAGCACGGGTGCGGCTGCTTTTCCCCTGAGCGGTTCGCCCTGACAGACCACCTTTCATCAGGTTCTCCTGCACGCGCTGGTAGACGGTCCACAGGTCATCGCTGTAGTCCTCCCGGCGACGTGGGGTCAGCAACTGCGATACCGTGACCGGCTGGTGGTCCTCACCGAAGCGATATTCCAACGCAGCATTTGCCAGCGCGTGACGGGCCGGGGCTGGCAGCGCCAGTGACTGCATTGCATCGCGCTTCTCCTCCACCCGGTCAAACACCCCGAGCACTTCGTAAGCCCCTTCAATCACCTTCTCAACGACATTGCCTTTATGTGGCACCCGTACCTCTCCGAACGACTGACCGCAGACCAGGCCGTTGGTACAAACGCCACGAAACAGCCCCGGCAGCATCTGGTAGCTTGATGAGCCGTCGTGGCTGTTAAGCAGAATGATTTCCGGTACCTGATGCCCGGTAAGTTGACCGGCACGACGCAGGCGAAGCATGTGTTTGGTGTGTTCCCGCTTGCTCTGGTCACGGACCTTTGTCTGGCAGGCAAAGAACGGCTCAAAGCCTTCACGCTGCAGGCTTTCGAGGATGGTGATGGTCGGGATGTAGGTATAACGGTCTGAACGAGATTCATGCTTGTCACTCCCGAACACGCTGGGTACATGACTCATCAGCTCTTCATGGGTCAGAGGCCGGTCACGGCGTATCTGGTTTATACGACCAAAGCGGCTGGCTAATCGCATAGCTAACTCCTTATCTGATAATGAAATAAAAACAAAAAGGCCATGTTCCCGAAGGAGCATGGCCTGTTGCTATCTGGTGTTGGTATGTTGTGGGGTGGAGAGGTCTGAAATGTAAGTAACTAATCGCTGTAGTGTGTGGTCCGGCACTCACTGAGGTCAGACAGCTCTTTTTGCGTATTCTTCAGCCCCGGACTGAAGGTGCCGACTTTTTTATCGTTGACGTAAACATCAAAATTCGCAGCCTGGCTCAGGGCGTCAATAAATGACACCCAGGCATTGTCACCGTTTCGCCAGCCGAGGAATGACGGTAACGGATACTGACTGTTATCCATGACGACCGTTATTTCCGTCCCGTCGTCATGAGAGCTTACTGATATTCCATCAGGCAGGGTGAGATCAACACCGTGTTGCAGAATATTCTGCGCATCCGGATTGCCAGTACAGTTCAGATTAAACACCACCTTATCCGGGCTGGTAATGATATATTCGGTCACACCCATCCCAAAACCACTCGTCCACATATTGGGAATAGCCTGTGCTGTTGATACAGAAGCCAGCATAGCTAATGTAACTATTACATAAGGCAGTCGCATAATGTTGTCCTCAAATCATGTAATAAAGCTTTTGTTGTTTAAAACAATAAAGTAACGAAAAAACAGTTGGATTATTTTATTTGTTTGTAGCGAAACGCTTCTTTCCCTGCATAAATCCCGACGAGATCGTCATAACGAGGGTCCTTTTTATTCGGGCGGAACGTTACTTTCATATCGGGACTGCACATATCCTTCATGGTGAGGTTGAATTCTTTACCTGGCGTAATGGTATAACCTGTTGCCACATCGTCTTTACTGGGAGTGATCCACCCCCATATTCCACCCGGACAATCTCTGGAAGGTTTCGAGCGAACAACAATAAACCATCCCATTGAATCCACTTCCGTCGCTGTACACAGTTTTCTGACCTGTCGGTGGGCATCACACCAGAATATATTCCCACTTTTATTATTCACTGCCGCAGGCAGGAACCCGCTATAAGGACGTGCTGCGTGAGCATTACCTGCGATAAGTAAGGGAAAAAACATGACTGGCAGTAAAGACAATAATTTCAATTTTTTCATTAGATTAACCTTACATTCAATTGTGGAGACCATCTCTAATCAGTTTGTCCGGATTGCCCCCGACTTTCTGATGGAGAAAATGAATTCAGCGACTGCTGAATAAAACGGAAATGAGGTAAGGCAGAGATAAAATGTTTGTCCTCCGACAGCTGATAGAGAAGCTCACTGCGAATAAATGTTTCCCGCGATGGCCTTACCAGATGAATCTCACCCAGCCGGAAGACACGTAATTGCCTGTTATGTTCAGCGACAAGATACCAGTAACCGTCCAGAGCGATTAGCCGGTAAGGTGCAACGGCCTCATGACGCTCCCCTTCAGTCAGAATGGTGATGCGCTGACATCCCGAAATAGCTCTGACCAGCCTGTAGAAGGAGAGCTTTCCTGCCGGGGGATGAGGTCTGTCCTGATGCCATACCAGACAGGGTCGATCATCACAGTCCAGCAGGCTGCTGACCAGTCGCCGGTCAAAGCCCGGGAAAACCCCGGCCAGCCCCGTGCGGTGAGCAAAGGTCAGAATATCTATTTCCTGCCGCGTACTGTGAATATCCGTGCGCAGACTGCACTGCCCCTGGTAGTAATCCAGGTCGAGATACATCAGACGTTCCCGAAAGTCACGACGCAGCGTGCGCTCTGACACCCCGAATTCAGTTGCCAGTTTGCGAATAAACAGAGTTTCACCGGACACCAGGCGGCTGATAATCAACGACAACCTGACGGCAAGCCGGTCATGTCGCCGCTCCTGAAGCGTCATGAAAGATTTCTCCTGAGAAGTTAACTCTATGAATTAATAATGATTACTTTAAAGGAAGGAGTGGACAGGGTATGGACAACATCGGAACTATTTTTTATGAGCAGTCCAGCCTTGTGGGCGCTCGTCTGACAGATAATGATGCTTCGCCTGATTTAATTGATGATAAAACGCAGTGGAAAAGACGTGTCCACAATCAACACATCATTAACAACCAGTTCATCATTCGCAGAGAAAATTGCGATATCAGAAGAATATCCAGTCCCAGACGGCTCGTGCGACCGACACCACCGCATCACGCACGGTACGAATCACCTTTTTCAGTGGCGCAGGCAGTAATGACGATGACTCTGCCGTATCGAAAACACGGCCCACAGCGTCACCGAAACTGTCACGGGCCTGCGACTTTACCGGCTCTGTGCAGAGTCTCCCGTGCAGTTGTGTCACCACCGGGCTGGTGGCGCGGTCAGGCAGACAGCGCATCATGGCTGCCACCATATCCTCAATGCCCCATCCAGTGCTGGCGGACACCGCACAGACCGGATGATGTGGTTTAAACATCGCCATAATCGCAGCCTGCTTCGCTTTAAGATTTCCCTGTTGGTGTGTTGAAGGTTTGCTGGTGAGGGTATCCCATTCATAGCAGGGTTCGATTTTGTCGGCCTGGTTAATCACAAACAGTACCTTTTGCCTGTAAGGTTGCATCACACCGAGCCAGAACTGCTCGTCCAAGGTCAGTGCCCGATCATCGGCCTTAATGACCCACAGCACCAGGTCCAGCTCCGGCAGCATTCGACGGTACAGGGCCCGGTACTCATGATCCCGTCGCCCGTTTTCACCTACACCCGGTAAATCGACAATCACCAGACTGTGACGACCGCTGCGCAACCGGAAGCGCAGTACGTCGCGAGTACAGGCGTTCACGTCACTCACTGGGGACACCTCGCCCTGGAAAAGTTCGTTGCAGAGAGAGGATTTACCTGTACCACTTTTGCCCATGATTCCAATCACCGGCTCGTAATGGGTCAGGTTCTGGATACGTTCAAGAATAAGCTGGCGAAGTGTGCACGGAAGCGACGCAAGCGGTTGTTCAAAGGCCTGAAGGCCGTCAGGTTTATTCATACAGTAGTCTCAGCGTGAAAAATTAAAAAACCCCGCGATCCAGTCAGGAAAGCGGGGGTTCACGTAGATAATATCTGTCTGAAATTATTTGGAACGTACTTTACTATTCTTAATATTATATAACCTAAGGATAGCACTCTCTATAATTGCGTTATTTGACATCGAGTCTTTCATAGACATATCTCTCAGCATATCATGAGCTTGCTGAGAGATATTTACACTCATTGTCACAAGTTTTTTCTCTTCTTTATTTTTATTCCTATTTTTTTGAGTAGACCAGGCGCTCTTAAACTTTCTAATGAACAACTCGACAGAATCTGGAGAATGCAGGTTGTTTTTTCTCCAAATAAAGTAACTTGCATAGCACCACGACATTATTTCCTCGGAAGAATTACCACAAATACGTTTCAGACCTATTGATGTATTCCCCCTTAAGTAATCTCTTAGCCAAGAACAGACATCGACCTTACTGGATCTAACACTTCTGAATAAATCATGTTGATCAAGTAACTCAGCCCACTCAATACTTTTATCCTTAATGAATTCAGCCGGTGTTGTAAAATACATAGGCCATTCATCCATACAATGACGTATCGCTTCAATTCTCACATTATGATCAGGTTGCAATGCTTCTGGAGATAGAAAATCAATATTGTACTTAGGAGTTTCTTCCTTTAATTTCTCATATAACTCACAAGACAACCATAAGCTTGCTCTTGGATCATTACGATACCAATCAAGTTCACTCTCGGATGGAAAACCTCTTGTATAGCTATTATCCACCTCAGCAAAGAAAGAATTAATGTTCTGCTCAGAAACATTCTGTGAAACAAGGTAATTGAAAACCCTTAACTGATATTCCCGGTAATCTTTATCAACCCCACCAGAATAGAAGTGATAACCATTCTCAATTAATTTATTTTCAAGATATTTAATCTTACTACTGTCATTCCCCACTAGCTTAACCATACCGGCACCTTCCTTGATATCACTAAGTGATTTACAGTGAATTAATGACTTTTAGCATAACTCCATACTGTATATCAATAACATTCATGTATAAGAACCAAGGGAAAAATGACAATTATGTGATGTAGTTTACATAGGTAAATGAGAATGATGATCACTTTTCTCTCTTCAGCGCTATATAGAAATTATTACCATTCTAGTTAATACACACTCTTCTTACATTTTTTGATTAATAGTGGCAACCGCTTCCAATATAGACAGCAACTAGTTGCCATACAATTTCCCATCTAAAAAATGGCCCTACCAGAAATCACACTTCATTATCTTCTTTATTTGAAAAAGACCTGCACGGATATCAAAGTAGGAACAGAGGTAATCATAACTCTCTTTTTTTACGTATCTCCACCTGGATATGTCCCGGAGCAGTCGTCGTTATCAAACTTCACTAATCCGGCTTACCTTTCTTAACCGGAGATACAAATCATGACTACCCGCCCCTCACTGACCGAAGACCAGTTCGTTGACATGGCATTTATCACCAGTCTGCTGCAAATGACAGATAAGTGGATTTATAAGCTCATTAAGGATGGAGTCTTTCCCAAACCCATCAAGCTGGGCCGAAGCTCCCGATGGTTAAAAAGCGAAGTCGAAAACTGGCTACAGGAAAGAATCGACCAGTCTCGTAAATAACCTCCCACCAGACTAAACCCTCAGCAGAATAATAACTATCCGGTTACTCCGGAGGTTTTCTGCTGTCTGTCATTTAAGCCTTAAGGAATATGAACTATGAAAGATTACAAGCCTCGTTACGAAGAACTTTATAGATATTATCAGGTCTGGTTGACTGATTTTACGAAGCTGACGGTCAGATCGGGGATGTGTCACCAGAATATCTACCACCATCATACCCTGACGGTTGGCAGCCTTAAGTTTCCGGGAGAGGAAGAGGTTATTGCTATTGTCCCCCAGTGCCTGCACCGGATTATTTATGGTAGAGCAGCAGCCCCACTGACTGTTAATGAAGACCTGAGCGTCAGTTTATTTACCCAGGAGCATCTGCTGACTCACCATCCCATGCTGGAGGGGATTTTGCTGTCTGAGTGCGTGCGTTTAAAACAACGCCCTCTGGCAAATAAGCTCATCAGTTTGTTCCGCCAGTTCAGCGGTAGTGAGCTGCGTCTGAAGCTGGTCTGGCTGTGCTGGTACGATTTGATGCTGGGGAATTGCCTTGATGACTGGACCGACAACCTCAGGTTCAAAAAAGACAAAGAGATGGATATCTGGATCAATAACCGGCAGGCTGAAAACCCTGCGCTGACCATTATGATGGACGAGTATGTCTGCTTTGCATGGCGGACGACAGCTGAACCACTGAGTTAGGCTTCATCCATAGTCCTGCAAGGGATTTGAGGGTTATTGGGGAGTGAAAATTAATTTAGGTTAATTAATATAATTAATAGGCACTCCCTTTTTACTTCTATCCCCCCTAATCCATACAACTCCCTCTGCCATGGTCCTTCCTTAAGGCCTGGTTCATTCCACTGGCTGGCCCTTGCCAGCACTAAAGAAACTCATCCTATGCAAAACAATCAACGATGGGAGCCAGACTGGTTTCTACAGTCACTCCTGAACAACCATATCGACAAAATGGTAGAGCGCTATTCCTGCCTGCGGGCATTCCGAACAGATCTGTTTTACCAGGATCATACCGCTAAGTTTTTCCTGCAGGATCACCAGCAGCTCGAATGGGATATCCGAAAGCTGATGAACCGTATGATGCAACTCGAAGCGGTGGTCGGTTTCTTCTGGGTTATCGAATGGACAGAAGACCATCACTATCATGCCCACGTCGTGTTCTGGCTGGATGGTAGTAAAACTCAGAATACCTATACCTGGGCACAGCAAGCCGGTTTGTACTGGAGCGATATCACTGACCGGGAAGGCTGGTATCACCGATGTGAGTTTAAAGAGCATTACGAGGCCAATATCAACATTCCGGTACGTTACAGCGATCCGGACAGTATCACCAACATCCGACAGGTACTGGCGTATATGACCAAAATTCAGCAAAAGCATGGCCTGCTGCTCTACGGCTGCAACGAGGTCCCTGCACGCCCATTAACAGGGAGACCCCGTAGCAGCCAGTCACTCTGACTTTTTACGTCAGTACCTCATAGTGTGAAAACTAACAGACAGTAATGACATCCAGCACAGGCTTAGCCCTCTTCTGATATTACTAAATTGACCTGCCATTCACATCCAACCACGCTGCTAGCACCGGGACGTCTGCCCCTGCGTGTCGTCTGGCGGTAAGGAACAATACTATGTACGCCAAATCCTATATCGCTTTCGACGGGAGCGCCGGTGCCCGTACTGCGCAGACCACCCCTGACGATCGTTATACCTGCCACAGCAGTAGCGTGCTGCAATACCATCCTGAATACATTACCGAACGCCCGTGGTTTGAACACCGGCCCGATGATCTAACGGAGAACGGGCGACAGCACTGCCCGTATGTAAATCCTGATTAGCCAGACGGCTACAGCACTTCATCCCCAATGCTATCCTCAGGGTCAGTAAAGCCGACTGGCTCTGCGCACAATGCAAGACCAGTTAGTTATTGCCTGAGTTGTCGTAGCGGAGATTTCAGTTATCCAACTGAAATAGCGTCATGAGAATGCTGAAGCTCTTTTTTGCCGCCAATCTTTAAACTTACGTAGGAAGCGGTGAAACTAGTCGATGTAGGGCTGTGGCTAGCGATAACGTCCAATTGAGTTGCATGCTCATCCTGCAAAGAGGCTCACAATCGAAAACAATCCGGTTTGGGTCGGAATACGCAAGCGTGTTAATGCTCATTCTTAAATGCTAGGAAATCTTGCTTCTTATTGTTACTGTATAACAAAAAATGAGGTCACCATGAAAACTACGTTATACAAAGATTTCACATTTGAAGCCGCACACCGTCTTCCCAATGTTCCTGAAGGCCATAAATGCGGCCGCTTACACGGACACTCTTTTGTCGTGCGCCTTGAGATAACTGGTGAAGTTGATAAACACACAGGTTGGATTATTGATTTCGCTGAACTCAAGGCCATTTTCAAGCCGACGCTAGATCGCCTAGACCACTACTATCTCAACGACATCCCTGGCTTGGAAAACCCAACCAGCGAAGTACTGGCCAAATGGATATGGAATCAGGTTAAAACACAGTTGCCAATTCTGAGTGCTGTCATGGTGAAAGAAACCTGTAGTGCGGGTTGTGTTTATCGGGGTGAATAGCCCGAGATTGAACTTAGCTGTGACGTTATAGGTTACAGCTAAGTTTTTTACCTTTACTACAATTTAAGATAACTACGTATGCAGTCCAGCATACTGGTACTGCCTTTTCCGGAAGGTTGCAATAAAGGTTTATCTCCTCGCTCTTCCTTTATCGCGTAATAAGCAGAATGTTTAGAACTAAGCCAGGCAAAAATAAATACATCCGCTTCTCTAGCCAATGAACGCAGCATGGTTGAGCCGCCTTTATCGTTGTTGAGGCGAATATCGGCCTGAGGATAATCGGCTAGTAGTTGTTTTTTCACACGCTGTGCTACCGACTCAGTCAATGTATAAATGCCCACTACCTTGTCATTCAATGTTGATCCGACACGAACCTCATCATTTTTTTCCCCACTGTCCTCTAAAATTTGTGGGGGAATTTCACAGACAAGTCCGCACTCGCCAGCAAACTGAGCCAATAGGCTCCACTGCAATTCACTATAGCGGGCTGGGTTGCGGTAAAACATGTTGAGTACCAGATTGAATAATTGTTCTCTGGCAAGTTGGTCAGCAGTTGGGTAGACCAAGAACAGTTCCAGCAAATCCAGCCAGGCGCTAGCGCTGGTGGTACCTGAACTCTCGATCATCATCTGCAGGTTTTCTATTAGTTCGCGGTAATCGTGCGCATTACTATCGCCCTCTAAATAACCGCGTGCTAGTTCACAGGCAGTAAAGATATCTTCGCGAGAACTATTGTCGTCCAGCGCCAGTTGTTGCAGCAACGCTAACCGGACAGACTGCCAGGAAGCACTTGTTTGATGGTTATCCAGCCACTCGAGCAGTACTGGAATGGCATCGCGCAACACCATACTGGCGCAGTTGTTGGTTTTATCCAGCAACGAAACAAATGCCTCGGGCTGGAAAGCCGCTGCGTTCCATTGGCCGCAGGCCTGTTCTACCGCTTCTATCGCCCCCGACCATTGAGGGTTATTTAACACTTCCTTCAACCAGTCCTGCCAATTATTGATACCTGCAGTATCATGTTCTGTTCGTTTGGATGGCAGCATCAACTGTAAGGCAGTGTAATAACGCTGGAAGGCCGGTTTCGCCAGTAACAAGTCGCGCTCTTGTTGTGCCAGTTGTTGCAGATAACTGACAGCACTCACAGCAGCTCCTGCACTGCCTACGACCCAGGCACATTGCAAAGCAATGGCTACGCCGCGAGCGCTGACCGGTAGCAATAGTAACTCTTTCAGAACGCTTTCAGGATATTCATCGGCTCTGGCAAGCAATTCATCGATGCTCGCCGTCGGTGGGGAGGCCACTGCAACGGTCGGGAATGCTTCCAACAACCGGCGGATCCAGTGCCGGTCATCGTCTGTTGCCCCCTTCATACCGGCAACCACTTGTTGTGCCTGTTCCCTCAGTCTTGCCGGATCACTTTGTGTGTCAGAAAGTAACCACAGTAGAATATTTTTGATTGCCGATGGCGTGTTTATACCCTGCGTCACCTGGAACAGACGCGGTACGTTCTTCACCAGCAAATTATTAAATGCTTGTCGTTGGGCGGCGAGGTCGCTCAACTGCTCATACTTCAGCAGAAACTGCTGATAGAAGACTGTCATTACTTCTTCAGCCAACACCAACGGGTGCGGCATATCCAAGACCTGTCGCAACTGAGTCGAATCCAGCAGGCTTTTGGCGTCACCTTCCAGAGCCATACAGCGCAGTTCGATAAACAGTTCGTTAATATGGCCTATGCCACCAGCTTCACGTAGTTCCTGCAGATAGAGGCGAGTCTGCGGCACATCACGACGGCGCAAGGCGGCACGAATATCACGCAGAATACGGCCACGCGGGCGCAGAAGTGTGAGCTGGTAACTCGGGCGGCTTGCGAGTTGTTGGCGTAAGCGCTCTATGCCATTGAAAATCTCCGGGATCCTTGACAGAGAAAGAGAGCTAAATTTATATACTCTATCGCTATAGTGGTCTATCAACGCTTTTTCCACCGGGTCGCTCGGATCCAGCATCGTGCGCTGGCGGTTAAAGTCTGACCACGAGGTACCGACGTGCGCGTCTAATAATTCGCGCAACTCCGCATAGTCTCGTTCCTCATCGGCCATTGCATACCAGGTGACTTTGTCATTGCTGCCCTTTACTACGCGCGGCAGGATCACCGGGAAACATCCGTTGCGGACATCGTCAAGCCAGGGGGTCAACCGCTGTTGGGTTGATGCTTCTAGCAGGCCACCCGCGATTTTTTCCCAAGAGATAATATTGTTTTCTCTATGGAAAAAGGCTCGCAGGAACTTTTCGCTATCAGCGCTGTTCATTGCACACCTCCCTGTGCCGGTTGGTAAAAGTCGTTAAATGCTAACAACGCCTGCACGATGGCGGTTTTGTCTGTGGTCAAGTTAATCTGTTCATCATTGATCACGATCCCGCCGATCGTCAGATTCATTGAACCGCTTAGGAAGAAATGATCTCCGAGGAACCCTTTGGTATGCAGTACCTCTTTCTGGCCAATGTACAGGTTATCCAGCATGCCGTAGTTGGCGACGCGTTCGGTTAACTGGCGGATAAAGCGTGCATTATGCTGGGTCTCGTTGGTCATCACTTTAAGCGTACCGCCGTTGGCTACCGCACGCGCCAGCAGTTCTGAGGTCTGCACCTGACGCTGTCCCCAGGCTGGTTCGAGGTAGTCGAAACGGCCGGTGCGATTATCCAGCAGGTCGAGGTCGGTGATCCACGGCGAGACTATCCACAATTCCGCGCTGGGCTGAGCGATCTCCGCTACCAACAAGGAGCTGAGTACATCAAGAACTTCACTCTGGCGTGAGGTTCTGGATTTAAAAATACGACGGGTATTCATTGGATCGCCTCCGGAATTTCAATCATGGCGAAGGTGTCATTGTTGTGGCGGCGCAGGGCACTGACGCGCGGGTAGAAGAACAACCCATACATTTCTACTGGGGTGACTAAAAGAGTAGCAATGGCCTCATTTATTGCATCGCCCGGTTCGGCTAGTAATTCGCATTTACCATTATTTTCCAGATGCTGGTGACACTGCTGCATCCAGTCTGGTTGGCTGAGCGCCACCTGAGCACAACTGTGCTGCACCACATGGGCCAGTAGGAGGCGCTCGGTTGGCCCGGCAAAGCTGTAAGGGTTGTACCAAGTTAGCCAGCTATCACGAATGGTATGGCCACGTGGCCACAGTAGGCCATTACAGGTATTTAAACGCCAACTCTCCAAGTTGTGCTGCCCTTGGCTAGCTTGTTGTAGTTGCTGGTCAAGCGCGCTGGACTGACTACAGGTAAAGGCATAGACACGCTGTGGTAGTTCAATACCCAGTCGCTGCTCCTGCTGTCGCCAATCCTGTTGCAGTTGCAGTAAAAAGACATCGCTGCTGGCATCGGTCCCCGGCCGTAATAGGCGGGTGTTGATCGCCGACAGGAAGCTGTGGCTGGTCATAAAGCCGCTGCGCTGCAATTCTCCCAGCAAGTTGCGCTGCGCCTGAACCTGGCTGGCATGATCGTTGGCAAGGCGCATTTCGTTCATACACGCAGGCAGGGATGATGTCGGGTTTACCATGGTTTGCAGCAGGTGCCAGACATTATTGTCCATTGTTTCGTAGTCGCCTGGACTGAGGTTAAAGTCTAGCAACTCGAAGAAACTGCGCGGATCTTCACGGTAAATCTGTTGGATCTTCTCAATGATACCGCCACCGCCCACGGTGGTTTCCGACAGCCAGATTTCGCGCTGGTCAGGCGCGAGCAGCGAAGTGCGCACCGGCCCACCGTTGAGGTCAAGGATTAGGTCGTTGTCGTCGGCATCTGGGCACAACTGCATAGCGGTTTGCAGCAGCGCCGCACCCAGTGTGTTGGTGAAGTTGAGGGTCAACCACTCCAACCAGGTGTTATCCAGCGGTTGCCACAGCAGTTCCACCCAGTCGGCAATTCTTGCCATCACCGGAGCCTGGGACAACAGTTCACGCAAGCTTTGCTGTAGATCCTGCTCTATCTCTTCACCGGTCTGCGCATCATACAACGTCTGGAAGATTCGAGCAGGAACGTCAATCAAGGCGATCCTTGCGCTGTTGTGTTCCATTGCGCGGAACGCCTGCTCCGGGGTGCAGTTTTTCAATACTGCTTCGCTGCCAATACCTGCCAGGACAGTTTCTGCCAGCCAACCGCCGAGGAAAGTATTAACACTGATTGCCTCGTCGTGGCTGACTTCATACAGGAAGCGCGCTGTGCGCAATCCGGCCACCAGTTCACGGTTGTTGCTGATGCTAGCGAGATCAAAATTAGGTAACCGACACTGGAATTTTATCGCATCTACCCACAGCGAGAAGCCAAACGCAGCGGGTTCGCCTTGGTGTTCAAATTTGAAGTCAATCTGCAGGTCTTCACGCTGGTCGCTGAATTTAATATTGGCACGTGATCCGGTGGCAAAGCGCACGGCTTCGATCGGACAGTGCTGCTGGTGGCTGTAAAACTCCACCTGCTGGAAAATATCCTGCCAGGCATTGTTGGATGGCACTTCCGCAGGGATGCCGTTCTGAGGTGGACGGATCTCGCTGTGCCAGTTAAGAAACGCGTTTGAGGTTTCACTCAGTTTAAGGTCATCTGGTGGCGTGCTGGCAGTCACTTCCCAGGCGCGGAAGCAAGGGATAACCTGCATGCCAGTGCGAGTGGTAATGTGACAATCGGGCATGGACTCCCGTTTGTCTGGCGGGCAGTAATCATCAATCGGGAATGGATGCGAACCATCTTTCAGCTCGAGTTTTTTCGGCACTAGCCAGTGGCATTCGCGAATGTTTTTGATGGCAAAGCGCTTGCTGATACGCCCCGGGGCAAAATCTTTCATCCCCTGCAAAATCGGCATGCTGTGCGCATCGGGTTCCTGACCGACTTCACCTAGCAGGTTAATCTGTAACTCCGGCAGGCAGAGGTCGTTAAACAACGCGGACGGTATAAAATCAGGCATCGGCGTGCTTTTGCGGCAGTTATCGGCCTGCTCAATGCCAAGGCGCGACCAGTTGGAACGCAGTCTTCTAAGTACCGTAGGAAGAAACGCGGTCATAATCGCGCGTGGGGGTTGCCACAGCAATGACTGCAGCAGTTTTTCGTCCTTAATCCCCAGTGCTTCAGCCAACCATGAGTTAAACTCCTGCTGGATTTTCTGGCTGTTCAGAAGGTCTTCAATCAGATCGGCCAGCTTTGACTGAGCTTCAGATGGCTTACCTTTGTCCTGCGGGACGGATAGGTCATCCCAGATACCACGATTCCACTGATTAAGATACTCGTTACGGCTGGAGAGCCAGTCCATAGTGGCAAAGGCCGCCTGCATACGCAGTACGTAACTGTTGCCGACCGGCAGTTGGCGCGCCTTTAGTACCGGCTCAAACAGGTTTTCGTAGCACTGAAATGCCATGCGATCACGGCCATAGTCGGACAGCACAACCACGGTCCACGGGCGCATGGTTCGTTGACGTCCAGCACGCCCTTTACGCTGCAGGAATTGGGCATTATCGCGCGGGGCTTTATGCTGGATAACGGCACCGACGTTCGGGTCGTTAAATCCGACCTCAAGTGACGCGGTAGCGACAATCAGATCCGCAGCATGGTCGACGCCAGCATCCTGCGAAGAGGTGCGCTTAACGTTGCTGCGGTCAGCAGAATCGAGTGTATGGCCAATCATTTTAGCCAACGGCCATTGCTGACCAAAGGTAAATTTCTCTTCATTTGGCGCATCGCCGCGCAGCATCGCCAGCGGTTCTTTTTTGGCATTGATATTGCCATTCGAGTAACGACCCTCGGCATCCAGTAGCTGGAAATAGAGGCGGTTAATGACGTCAATATCATCTGTAAATACAAAACTGCGCGTGCCGTACATACCGTTGCTGACCGGCACTGCGGCGTTGTCGAGCATACGCCTGGTTAGCATGGAGGCCTGAATGGTGGTGGACAAAAGGCTAGAGCGGGACGCCGGGTCGCCACGTAGAGCCAGCATATACTCCGCGCCCTCTGTCTCCATATCGTCTTCGATCGGACTAACTTCCGCCACCAGGTACTCTTCCAAGCCGGTTAACGAAGCCATAAAGCGCGTCGCCTGCTCCAACGTTGCGGACAGTCCAACAAAGTGCGGTGTGGCACCGGACAGATGTCGCCAGCGGCGGATCAGCATGCCGTTCTGTGCACCGCTGACGCCGGAATAGGTATGCACCTCATCAAGCAGCATCATCGACGGTGGGACCACGTTTTTGCCGATGCCAAACAGCGATGCCAGAAACGGGTTGCCCATCTGTTTATTCAGCATTTCGGTGCTAGTGAATAGAATGTCAGGCAGTTCTATTTTCATACGCTTACGCGTCAGGATCACTTCGTCAGGCTCGATGGTCTGGCTACAACTGTCGCAATGCAGGCGTTCAAGGTTTTTATCATAATCGGCGGTGTGCCAGACCATTTTACCGCGACAACTCTCTGTCGGGCAGGGAATGTACAGACAAGCCATGCCATTGCGATGCCTGCACCAAGCATCTTTCATGTAGTCGCGATGGATCGCCTCTTTATTAGTTGGCACCATACCAAACAATGCGGCGATACGCACTTTGCGCACACCTTTCTTTGCCAGTTCAGTGTTCAATTTGCGCGTCTGCCGCAACGTTTCAATAAACTGATCTTTCAGCAGTTCGTTGCGCGGGTAGATAGCCAGAGCCTTCACCGCGTCTTTTCTTTTGGCGACCAATTCACTGCCGATAAAGGTCAGAGCGGGCAGATAGAACGCCAAAGTTTTACCAGTCCCAGTTCCGGCGCAGACAATGGTAGCAGTCGAGCGGTGCTGGCTCTGCTGCAATCCGCGCAGTACGTTTTTGCAGGCTTCTTGTTGAAAGTAGGCGAGGTTGTACATTCCGCTCGAGTGGCTGAGCAGGGCTGATAGTAGTTGGCGGTGCGTAGAGGTAAAACCTGCTATTTCATCAAGTTGCTGCAAAACTTCAGCAGCCTGCCGGTCACGCTTCGGGTATTTGCGCTGGCGGCGTAAGAAGCGATAGTCGGACACCAACGTCGGTGCAGTACGCCAGTTATCATTAAAGCCGTGCTTAGGAAACATCTGGCGCAACTGGCTGTAAAGCCGCACGGACTCCGCCATGCGGGTACGAAACACCGAAACACCATTTTGCTGGTGGCGCAGCAGCAATCCGCGATCGATCATAACTTTCACTATGCCAAAACTAGTTAGGCCGTTGGCGTCGAGCGGGTGGTTCTGTAGGACCTGAGAAATAGTATTACGGAGCTCGGTCTCAGTGAAAAAACCTTGTGTGTTACCCCAAGTGAGCAGTACCGCCTCCTGCGACTCCAGCCCATCAAGTACTGCGCGAATAATCTGTTCCATTGAAACTACGGCTCCTTACAGGCGTCTTATACGATAGCGCGTCGGGTCGTCTTCTTCAGTCAGCCAACTGAGTACATTAGGTGTCAACATATCGAGCGTGGCACCTTGCCCGGCTACGGCTTTGAGGAAGTGATTGACCTCTTCTGGCACATCCAGCTTAAGTGCTCCGCGTTGCTGGCAGAGTTTCTCATGCAGGTCTCTCACCGTCTCAAATTCTTCAATGGTTTTCGGCAGCCCCCGGCTACTGCTGGTGAACTTTTCCACGAGATCAATGTAGTGCTGTTGTACTTTTCGTTGTCCTTCCTGATGCGCCAAGTTACTGAACAGTCTCTGATCCACTTCCCACTGAGCTTTTAATCCGCGAATATAGTTAACCCACGCCGCGGTGGTGTGCGTGCTGAGTTCGCTGGCTAAGCGCCTAATTTCTTGAGTTAGCAGGGCAAGTTCACCCTCTTGCTCAACATCATGTTTATGCGTCGCGTACTGCTGGCAAAAGGCCGTCAGCAGGATTTGTGGATTGCCGAAAGTCGCACGGTCAAACGGACCAACAATCGGCTTACCCGTTTCATCGTCGTGGACCTGCCTTAACACCCTATAGCTACAGAGGGCCTGTGCTAGTGTTTGGGTCGGAGTATCGATTTTTTTTGCTATCCGCAGCAGGTTATCGCGGATATCCTGAGCTTTCTCCATTTGTTGGTAGCGTTGAAGGCGTGCTTTAAAATCACCGCTGCGCCGTGCAAAAATACCGCGTTCTTCCGGTACGCTGGCTACGGGAGTTACCACGTCATTGATGTTTACTTCACTCATGATAAGTCCGCCTCCAGCAGTGTTAACTGTTCAGCCAGGTTTGCCAGGGTATCTGTAACTTGGTTTTCTGCATCCTCAACTTGGTCTCCGCCCTTATCGCTTATACGCTGTTGCACATACTTGTCGGTGGCATCTTCGAACTTGCCCCAATTCTCTAATAACTGTCGAAACGCCTCAAACTGCTCGCCATTGATGGCAAGGATTTCTCTCATCAACATGTGCGAGTTATCGGCTGGCAACGTCAGTTTTTCCAGTTGTCTGATCAGTTTTTTCAGCTCTGGATCTTTCCAGCTCTTCAGCAACTTCAGCAGTACCGGTACAGTTTCACCCATTGGACGGGCGACGTCCGCGCTATTCGCCAGTTCGACTATCTCCTTCATGGTGTCGCAGAGGTTCACCGCTGCCAGGCTGGCGCTGTTGCCGTCGCTCAGGCGTTCAGTGATGCTCTCTTGGGTCTTCAATAGCAGGGTGCGGTAGCCACCGAGCTTACTTTTGACTTCATGGATCTTGCCCGGTTGTTTGCCAGCGTCTGGCGATTGTTTCTTAGACGCCTCCACCAGCATTAAGCCGTTAATAGCATACGGCTGAGCACCCGGTTTTTTCGCCGCCGTAAGCGCGATTAAACGCTCGCGACGTTTCAGATGCTCATCAATCACGGTGTCGCGCGCTTGGGTTAAGAACTCATCCAGCAGTGGATGGTTGCTGTTTGCGACTTGCGGTTCCGTTAACAGTGCCTGCACCAGCGTGGCCGGGTGGGATGCTGATAATCCATCCAACCCAAGGAATGCACCACTTAACTGCAGATCGTTGATGATACTAGAAAGCTCCTCGCGTTCTTCCTGCAACACCTTGAGTTTTACTTCGTGCTCAATGCAATCCATGAAACTATGAAAGGCGGCGTAGTCGATCTCACTGCCGTCATAATCCCAACTCTGATAATGGTTGAAGTGCGCCATCGCCAGACAGGCGCTACGCAACTCAGGAGTATCTTCAAGCTTCACCAGCGGATGTGACTGATTCCCTACAAGCACGCCGGGCAAGTGGATCCTACCCTGAGTTTTTGCTGAGCTGGCCATGAGAGAGGTCTGGATAAGCTCAGTTGACCAGTCGATACGGGCATTCAGCGCTTCCAGGAGCCACTTACGAATGTCGCGGGCTCTGGTTTGCTCGAGCGTCTTGCTCTGGTGCCATTTATCCAGCACGAGTTTCCATTCATCAAGTGGTGATGGTGGTGCCGGTACTGATTCCGGTACTGGTGCAGGTTCCGGTACTGGTTCCGGTGCTGGTTCCGGTGGCGTTCCACCGCCCCCCAACAGTACTGCCGCATCCGGCAGACCAAACTCTTTACAGATGGCGGGCGTAAGACCTGCCAGGTTTGTACTATTCCCCCCCCAAACAGCCAGCAGTGAATTAATCCGCTCAGGCTGGCTGAGGCCTTCCAGGCGTACCCTCTGCTGTAATGCCGGGTTACATACAATCTCAGCAAATTGTGATGGCGGGAACTGCCCGTCCAGATAATTCTGGCGATACTTTTTCAGTGGCTCGCGCAAAATTTCATGCAAAATATTACGCGGGATAAACACTAGGCCTTGTTCTTTAACTTTGCAGTGTCGTTCTACCAACTGCCCAATGGCTGCTGGGTTGAAGGGAAACAGCGGATGACCAATGCTACTGCTGCCAAAACTGGCCAGCGCTGGCGCAGCAGATTCGTTCTCCAGCACCTCCTGATCCTGCCATACAGGAATCTCCTGATAACACTGCGCGTCTTGCTGGAGGTGATAAGTTTCCAGAGCAGCAGCGCCGTGACGGGCAGCGTTGAGATAGCGGCCGCAAAAGTCAATAACGCGTTTTTTCAGCGCGACATCGTTTTCGCTGGCATGCTGCTGGATCACCCATTCGTAGCGGGCGCGGGTGCCTAGTGTATTACGTAGGCGCTTAAAGCTATCGTGACCCTCAGTAACCGCAATAATCGATCTTAGAGTACATAAAACCTTTTTGCCGTCGTACTCATCTTCCTCTATCAGACAGGCGATCAGGACATCTTCAATCGCCGAGGTGGCGGTAAGATCTTCCACAAGAAGGATCAGGTCGCGACCTTCTGCCAGCAACTGTCGGCGGATCATACGCATCAGATCCTGGAAATTGGCCCGGTTAAAGCTAAATAGTTCGACGAAGGTGTCTTCTAACGCCTGGCTGCGCACCACGTTGACAACGCGAGCCGCTGCTTGCTTTTTTTCATCACTGGTAAGCAACTGTTGGTTGCGCAGGTAGGGAAGCACTGTTGGTGAAACCTGCCTGAAGTCCAGTCCTTTGAAGGTGAAGTCTTCCGCAGACATTTCATACCGCAAGTTGGCAATACTGTCGTCGTTAGCTCCCTGGCAGAAGCGCTGCGCTATATTGTGAAGACAGGCGCCAGGAGCAGTGAAATACTGCGTCATCACGCTGTCAAAAAACAGCGCGGGCAGTCGGGATGATGCTGCGTGTTGTTGAATTTCTTCCAGCTGCTTTTTTCTGCTTTCTTCCAGCTGAATTTTTCCCATTTTTTCTTGGCGAAGCTCTTCAATGGCATCTGTATATGCTGCGTTTAGCGCTTGACGCAATTTAAGAGCAATATGTTCGGCAACGTTTTCGGGGATTAATTGCTTTCCAACTCCGTTAACCTTTTCACGAATACTCTGATACTCCTCGCCGTCAAGACCTTCCAGAATGGCGGCAAGTACACGTGGCAGAGAAGCATTTTTGGGGATGCGGATAATGTGGTATTTCGCATGATCTTCACGACGTTTGAGCTGAGCATGAACCCAGCGTACCAAGTGGGATTTCCCCACGCCAGAAGCGCCAATTAGCGGCAGCGGGCGGTTATGTTCAAGCAGAAAGTCCAGCAGCGCCCCCTCTCCCACCTGCGTGACCTTACCACTTTGAAACTCAATGCGGTCGAGACGCATCGGTTCATGCACCGCCAGCAACTGGCTGTCAGCCAGTGACTCAGCCTCGGTTAGGATGCAGGCAGTAACGTTCTGCTCGCTGGGCCAGTAGCTCTGTAGTTGTGGCATTAGTGGACTCCCACATCATTCAAGGTCAGATGGGTTACGGTACGCAGCACGCTGCCGTTCCGGCCGGTTAACTGCATTGCGCCGCTGGCGTCAGACTCAGCCTTCATGTTGATTACTCCGGAAAGCTGAAGCCGCAGCAGCGCACGCGACAGCGAGGTGGAAAGGCGGTTAGGGCTAAGAGAGTGCCAGCCATACAGACTGATACGCTCCTCGACCTGCTGGCGATAACTGCCACCATCTAGCACCGGGAGCGCCCGATTAAGACGTTGCAGCACTTCGCCGATGGAAAGTTGTTCGCCAACACGCATAAGGAACGGTAACTCTTCACGAATAGAATCGGTGGGGTCAATGGCGTAACTGTCGCGAGTGAGTTGTTGAGCAAAGCCCAGCCAACTGAGATACCCCGGAACGACAGCAATTTCATTACTGTTGATACGAAAATCAGGTATAAACGTGTTCACCAGCACTTCAAGGTTGCCCGATTTGATTTCTGCGTTCTGATAGACATCCAGCGCCAGCAGCAATGCAGCCAAAAGGGTAAGGTCGACGGCGCGTTCATCGCGTGAGCTCAGGTCACTGTTATTTTCCTGTGCCTGTAAACAGCGGCGCGCAGCCTGGCGCAGCGGCATACTTTTTGTGCTGAAATAGTTCGCGTTGAAACTGATTTGTGTTGTCTCTTCTACTTTTTCTTCCGTCAGTAACCCCAAGTCCAGCCATGCTCTTAATTCCTGAGACGCTTTACCACGTGCATTTTGTGAGTCGCCGGTTTGCAATGTTTCCGGTGCACAGAGCGCCATCAGCTTTTCACGCGGTAGTTGGTTCTTCGGGCTGGCTTTCAGCACCTGATAAAATGCGGCCAGCACGGCATACTGGCTGCCACCATGGGCATTATTGATAATCGACACTGTCTAGTTTCCTTTGAAGTTGTTCGATGGTGATCCAATTGTGATTATCGAGAAGAACGTAATGCGCCCCGCCAGGATGGTGAGGATCGGGCATATCATGCGGGATCAGCGTCAGTTGTAATGGTGCTGGGTTGAAAGGCGGCAGGTAACCATTGGCGCAGGACTCTTGAGTGGGAAGTACCAACTCTGCCAACTCGGCCATTACATCGTTATCCGGCGCTGGCTCATCACGTGCAGGCAATTCGTCACTCAACAAGATCAGGCGCTCACCGCGCGGAATGGCGCTAAATATACTATGCAACAAGGCAGGATCTGCCCAGACGCGCTGGACAATGCCTCTATGATACAGTTGCACCAGTAGCGTCGCGATGCGGTGATACCAGTTCTCACGTTCCCACTCATCGTCGTTAACTGGCGGATAGGTGATAAAGCAACTGGAGTAAGATAGGCCGCTGAGCGCCTGCCAGCGGCTTAACGCCTGCTGTGCCACCGACGCTGGCGGGTTAAGCAACAGCGTCGGTGGGCTCGGATAATTACTAGTAAGCGCCTGATTATCGCGACAGGCAGGGCAACCACCACAGGCGTGACCCGGAATAAATTCCGCCATGGAGTAGAGATCTACAAGTGCCTCACACAGCGGTCTGCTCAGTGGCGTATGCAGCCAGTTGATTAATGCATTATGGTTAGCCCTTGCAGCTTGCAGCGTCTCTTCACGGGAAGGGATAATACGTGTTTTCCACAATTCTTCTCCGGTGTGGTGACTACGCAGGATGCGTACTACCAGTGAATTTCCGTTCTGTCGGATGATTTGCTCTTTTGCCGCTTCGTAGCGATTAACATCGGCAAAGTCTTTTTTGTCTGGCGGGTTTTGTAGATCGGCATCCAGTTCCAGCACTCCTGCACGCACCATCATCAGTACGGTACGCAAGTTCCATAATTTATTTTGTTTGCTGCGGAAATTAAGGCCGCTATGGATCCTCTCTATATCAATACGATACAGGTTGTCGCCCACCGATTCGGCACTGCCCCATAACTTTTTCCAGCGTTCCAGGCCCAACTCAAGACCAATCAACTTTTGTGAGGACAGATGTTCTGCCTGTTTGACATCCTGATGATTGTAAATTAGCAGTGAGGTGCAGGCATAGCCATCGCGTCCACCACGTCCCACTTCCTGGTAGAAGCGGTCCATGTTTTCCGGCACTGTGGCATGGATCACTGTGCGCACGTCGTTTTTATCCATACCTACGCCAAATGCTGAGGTCGCAATCATGATATCCAGCTGGTTTTTATCCCATTTTTCCAGCAGGCTTCGGCGTACTTCACTCGGTGTATCACCGGTAAATGTTGCCAAACGCTGATACCCCTGCAAACGCAACTGTTGCGCCCACTCTTCAGCTTCTTTCGGTCGCGTCACGTAGAGGATCAGCGGGCGTGGCGCATGAGCCAGCGATTGCAGCACCTTATCCCGTTTGTCGCTGTGGTCTTTTGCCCGATAACACCAGTAAGCAGGTTCCGGGCGCAGATGGCAGGCATGGAGTTCGCTCATCTCCTGATCGAAGGTATCGCGCAGGATTTTACGGCTGGCTTCGGTGATAGTCGCACTCATCAGCAGTGTTGAGCACGGTGTAAGATTCGCTTCACGGCTGACGCGCTTCAGCCCACGAATTAAGCCACCAAGTTGCTGGAAATGCGGGCGAAAGTCGTTCCCCCAGCTGGCGACAATATGCGCTTCATCAACAATAACATGGCGCAGCCCTCCCTGTTTTGCTGCTTCAAATAAGGCGAACTGCAGGGAACTGCAGGTCGCTTCAGGAGAGGTGACGATCAGCCGCTGCTCACCCACACGGATACGCATGTACGTATCATATTTATCCTGCGCCGGTAAGCCGCTATACCAGCCGGTGACAGATTCTGCTTTGTTCCCTGCTTCAATCAGTAACTTCCGGAAACGGCTAGCCAGCTCCAACACCAGCGCCGTGGTCGGGGCGATCAGTACACAAAGTGCCCCGGGAGCTGAGGCTGTCAGAGCTAATGCTTGCGCTACCAGTGTTTTCCCGGTGCCTGTGGGCAAATTGACCAACAGCGTACTGCCCGGTGGGGCGAACAGAGCCCGGCGTACCGCATCGCGCTGGCCCGGTGCCTGATAGCTGATATAGTTGTCCTTCTTGAAGTAACGGCGCAGGACATAGTCCATCGGTACTCGAGTGTCCTGGCGGCAGAATTGGTGCTGATCGCTGGCGAGAAAAGGCATGCCGTTTCCCTGCTCCAGCCACTGCGGACACCAAGCAGGGCCAGCGCTGAGCAGAAAGGTCTGACCTAGTCGTTGACAGTTAATACCGCTGGCTTCCCACTCCTCCTGTCTTGGCCAACCAGGTTGGCTATCATCAGGGACGGTCAGCTCGTTATCGTTGTGGTGGGCATGTTTTTCCCGGTACAGCCAGTCACGGATCAACGCCCGGCGGTCGAGGTGTCCGGCAGTCGCCTCTGGCAGCAGGCACTCACTCAACCTTGATGAAATAAAATCATTATCAATCAGTTGCGCCAAATTCATCCGGTTTATGAGTCCTCATCCAATATAGCTTCTGATGCAATGATTAAGGCACGCGTCGCCAGGCAGGTCATTTTCGGCTGTGCAATACCCTGGCGCAGCATCTGCCCTGTCTCCTGCCGGTTAGCATGATGCAGCGCGGCGCTGCTTAGATAATGTTCCAGTCGGCTCAGGCTGAGAGCCTGTTGTGTGGCGAACTGTTCCACCGCCAGGCGCTGGGCTATGCTATAGCTATCGTTACACCAGGTGCGCCAATCTTTAGCGCTGATGCAATGGGAGATCTGCGCCCAGCGTTCCTCATTGAGATTTAGGTGGCGTCCGCCCTTATCCTTCGGTTTATAGTCTTCATTAAGTATCATCAACACCTCTGCGTTGGTGACCTGCTGGCCGGCCTGGTCCAGCCACAAGGTAATGGTTTCAGGAGGCATCAGATGGTCCGCCAGTCGTTGCAGTGCTGGTGTATGGACATCAGCTTCAATCAGAAAATCGTAGCGGAAAAAAATATTTTCATCGCCCATGCCTGGTGTGATACGGATAATCGCGCTAGCAACACCGCGTTCTTCAAAATCCAGCATTTGTAGGATGGCATCATGGAAAGGTTCACCCAAGCGAGCCGGGCGGATTTTACCCTGAGAGGTATCAGCCCGGTAGTAGCTAAGTGGCCAAGTCATGGGCGAACTTCCGCTAGATTGGTTGAGATCAAAGCCCAGCAGGCAGTGTTTTTGTAGGCGCTGTGGGCTGACTAAGGTGCCCGTCCCTCTATCACCAGGGTTGAAGCGATAGCGGAATATCGATGGATCTTTCTCATCTGGAATAAAATCGAATTTCAGTACATTACCTATCAGATTACGAGCGCAGCGGCGGAATTCCTCTTCATTCTCATCTATTTCCGCCAGTGCATCGGCATACTCTCTGGCTTCGATGATATCGCCATCAATTTGCAGCAGGACTTCCTGCATTTCGATGCGCTGCTTTTCCACCGTAAGGCGGCCATCCTCACCAGCCAGACGCGCACTGAGTTGCATCATGCTCTCTTCACCCAGCGGGTAAAGATTGGAAATAAGCCGCTGTAATTCCTCATCAATCAAGTATTGTAGGCTTGCAATCGACTCTTCGAAGACATCGAACACTTCATTGAGAATAGTCAGCCACTGATTTTGCAGACCCTCTGCTTCACTCACCAGCGCCATGCTGAGGATAGTAGTCGCACTCTCAGTCGCGCAATAGCGATTCAAGCGGCCAAGACGCTGTTCCATACGGTTAGGCGACAGCAACAAGTCGTAATGCAGCGCAATCTTGCGCCCGCCGTGCAGATTGACACCTTCTTCAGCCCGGCGATCGCACACTAAGATCTGGCATTTGCTTCCCTTGCCAAAGCGCACTTCTTTGTCGGGGTTATGCCGCTGGATTTTGCCAATAAATGGTATCATCAGGTCGGTAAATACCTGGTCGGCTACCCATGGCTGGTCACAGAACACCACAATATAAGGGAGTTCTCTGACGTTACTATCCAGAAGTTTTTCCAATACATCAATTAAGCGCTGGCGCTTGCTGTCACACTCCATTTTGCAGCGGTCTATCAGCTCAAGCAGGATCTCCTTCTCGCCATCAAACAGCGGATGCTGCAACAGCGCGAGCTGTGAATCACTATAGAGAAAGCCCTGCGCGGCACCAAGTGACTCCTGCTGTAAGCGATAGTTTGCAAGCCGGGCCAGTAGTTCCGGCGTAGCGATAGCGGCTTCAAACAGTAACTGATAAATTGCCGCCAACGTGGGGTCTTGTGGGTGCATCATTATTGCCGATTCGCGCCAGGCGATCATCATGTCGTTGCTGGCGTTCGTCGTGGCATATTTTTTTAGTGATAGGCCGGACAAGCCAGGCATCAGGACACTAATGGCGGGGTTGCTACGGCGGTTGCGTAGCAGGCGGGGGTGCAGACGGTAACGGTTACCAATGTAGTGGCGGATTTTATTGATCAGCAGATCACGCGCCTCACTCCGCAGCGGTTGCATCATATCTAAATGGGGAAGCAACTGTGAAGCCATCCCGTTTAGTACTTCATCCTCAGGAAACATCCTAGTCAACGCTTCCAGGTTCTCTTCCAGCGTCATGTTGTCGTTATCACAGTTAAACGCGTAGAACAGTGAACCTATTTCTTCGCGCTGCTGGATACGCTGCTGAAATTTCTGTAAGCCAGTGTCAGTCAGTGGGTAATTTTTAGCATCCAGCAGATGCAGCATGGCCAGGAAGTTCTTTTCATTGCCAGTTACGGGTGTCGCTGATAGTAATAGCAATTTTTCACTTTGTTGCGCCAAGTAGTTCACACTAGCGTAGCGCTGCTCGTACTCTGCATCCCATGCCCAGGCACCGACCTGATGAGCTTCGTCAATCACCAGCATATCGGGGCGGAACGACAGGGGGTCCGCTGTGCTGAAGGCGGCCATATCAATGATATGGATCGACTTATTAAGCAGTTCCTCCAGGTGAAAACGTGCAGAAAGTTCCTGCTGCCACTGCCGGTGCAGAACTCCAGGCGCCACAATCACCACGCAGTGGGCGAGCGGATTTTCCGTGACGTGTTGACGCACGATCAGCCCAGCTTCGATGGTTTTCCCGAGGCCGACTTCATCAGCCAACAGATAGCGTTGAATAGGGTCAGATAACACCCGACGCGCGACGGCCAACTGGTAAGGTTCGAGTTCAATACTGGACGACAGCGAAGAGGTAATCCCAGCACAAGCGTTGCGTTGTTTCAGCATCTGATGCTGATAAGCTAGACGGGCATCTTGCCAGAAGGGGGTATAGGTGATGCGCTCGGCCAGAAGGGCCGCAGCATCGCTGATAGGGCGATCCCAGCGCACAAAGATATCATTTAAGCTGACGTCTTCCTGCTGCTTGTTAGGAAAATGCAAACGTACCCCTCCAGGCACGGCACCAACAACACGTGCAATCTGCCAGTGTGCAACCTCGTAGTCGTAGCGATAAACCAGACTTTCCGCGTGGAGTTCGGCTTTTTTTAGGTGTTTTACTTCGACAGTTTGCTCTATGCCTTCATAATTTACGGGAGAATCGAAATACTTAATTAGAGCATCATTATTGTTAATGCGAATAAGTTTGCCGATTCCATAAGGCGAGTCAACGAGGTCGCCAACTTCAAGGGGCATATATCCATCCATAAATTTGCTGTGCGTAACAGTGATTTTAAAAGCCTTTGATTAATGGTGATTTTTTATACGTATAATATCACTGAATACAAGGACAATGTCATACACTGCAACCCGTAAAGATGATTGTCAAGGAGGGGGATCACGGTTACTAGTCTACTATGACTTTTAGGGGGGATTGGTGGGTAATCCGGTGCGGCCTATGACTTATTTACCGGCTTTCAAAACTCGTGAAACGACTGAATTTCAACAAAAAACTCTTGATTTTTCATGAGTTACGAACATATATCGTAACAAGGTCAGCGTTTGATGATAAGAATGAAAGCATGGGGGCTGTCTGGCGCTTGCACAGAATTTGAACTTCTGCACCATATCTGCAGCCCCCCACGTCGATAATCAGCACTCGATACTTCTAATGCCAATTGGGTTGTCACCCTTATTTAATATCTGCATTGACAGTTTTCATATAGCTAGTTACCAAATAGTCAGTAACCAAAGATATATCTTTTGAAAGATTTTGCAGTTCGTTCCATTTACGGACGATAGGCTGACCATCAATATCTGTGCCGAAGTTCCATACGCCACTGCTCCATGCACAAAGCGGCTTTATTCGGTTTAGCTCTTCGACAAAACGAGTGTAGGAAGGGATCTCAGTCCAGCCAGGTTCACCTTTATAGTCCTGATGGACCTGATCGATTTCATCCATCAAGCTGCCAAGTGCAAGAATACCAACGCCATGTAACAAGCGGGAATAGCGAGGCTTTTTATCCCAGTCATCAGTAAACACAGTTTCCACAGCCGACCAGAAGTTATTCAGCAGTTTCACCATCTTCTCTTCATCCCCCAACCCTGTCGCCGGGTCACGGAAGCGATACAATGCTCCCTCGCGAAGACTGGCATCGATCATTTTGATCATCGAGTTGTCAGCAATAACACCATCAGGATTGGTCGCCGTTTTGATACGCCCTGCAAGTGAACCTTCGCCGAAGTTCAGTCGTTGAGTCAGCAGTGAAGGAAACTTACGCATTTGCAGATCGGATGGCAAACGACCGTGGGTATGCGGTGCCAGTTCGTATAACAACGTTTTGGGCAACGGTTTTGTGGAGTTAACCAGCATGAACTGTTCACGCTGTTCTTCCGCGTCATTAGCGATAAAAGCGGAGACCGGCATCATAAACGAATTGATTTCTGCATCCCGCAAAGCAGCAGTACGTTGTTGACCATCCACAATAAAACCTGGCTTCTCAAAATCCTTATCTTCGGAGAAAGGTATTACCAGATGTCCCATGTCGTCATTATCTGTAAGCGGTTCAAAACGCACACGCTTATCAAAAGCGATAATCACCGGGTTTGGTATCATCGGATTTGCGCTCTCAATGTAGCGCTGAATTTCGCGAATATGGTTACGTACTTCTGGACGCTGATAACCAACCAAACTCTCTTCGCCGCGACGAATACGCGAAATCGCTGCAATTTTGCTGATCTGTTTACCTTCTATCGCAAGGCTATAGAGTTGCCTCTCCTCACCCTGTCGGATTCGCAGGGCAGGAACACGATATTCACTCATGACAGTTCCTCTGAGCGTAATGACAATGTGTGCTGTAAACGGTTGTACAACACCTGAATATTATGGAAACCGCGGCGACGGTTACGTTCTGCTCCGCGGAAAATGATGACATTGATACCGATGGCCTGGCAAATATTGCACTGGCATTGTTTCCAGGGTCGTTCTCCTAGCGTACGTTCATAATCCGCACGAATTTTGTCGGCCTCTTTTTCACCCGAATGCAGACGTTCATAAGCCAGGACTGCATCAAGAGCCTTCTCAAGGGACAAAGCCCCTTTATCGTATTCGAACAGGGCATTCATGGCATCCTTTTCCAGATGCCGTGCAATATCCTGATCAATCACGCCAGATTTAATTTTGCGACTCAAACTTGGATTCGCATCAAACTGAGGGACACGCACAGCGGTATAGGCTGGGCCATCAAGCGTATGATAGTTGTTTTTTCGATCTTTGAAGGCCTGCTGAAGCGGTGTAGTCGAGTCAATACTGGTCACACCAAACTTGATAAAGTCGGAGAAACTCTCTGGACGGGCAATACCAAGCAAGTGAACACGCGTATCACTTTTCAGCAACGGCTTAATCTCTTCGAGAGTCTCTAGGATCTGCGCCGTTTTCAACGGCACCATCCCCCCCATAGTGATATTTTTGTATCCCATGGCCAGCAGGGCCTCTACAGACTGACGATAGGAGGTTTTGCTCCATCCATGTGCAACGCCAAAGGGGGTGAAACAGGACTTTTGAGACTTATTTAAAAACTCTTGAGCCAAGGTCAGCGTGATATCCTGGCGTCGGCGACACTCAGTCAATACTTCGCCACTAAATACCTCACCAGGTTTTTCATAGCCAAAAACGATATGATCGAGAGAAACGCCATGGTTAAAGCGGGAAGTTTCGTAAAACTCAATCACCTCTTCCACACGGTATGGCGGGACGTCCTGATTAACATAGGTGAAGGCTCCGCAATCACCCATAGTTTCCATATTTTCCGGCAGACGGAAAAAGTGCTTCATTCCATTACGGAAGTAACGCAAACGCTGGGCACGAGTATATTTGCTCTCGCCGCCGCCAAGACCATCAACTACAGCTTTAGAAACCAGCATACCATCGTAAGGATGAGGAAAAACCTCATGCGGATACTGATCGTCACGTTGACGCACGCGATGTTCGTTACGCGTTTCGCGAAAGAAGTCGAAACTGGGATCGATAAAATCCTGACTATCAGGGAAAAAATACTTTAGCTTCGACAACTTACTCTCCTGTGACGCCACTGCAAAGCCTCAAAAAACGGGGGATTCTACCATGAAACCCAGGCAAGTAGCATTAAGGTTTAGCCTCTCTCAGGGCCATAAACTCAGCCCGAAAACGTTTTTCCTCAAATGAATTCCCCGAGTCACGAAATTCACGCAACGCGTGTGTTGCACTGATACCAGGATTTTTTTCCATAATCTTTAAAATGAAAGACTTAACTTCCTCCGGACTACGACGAATTCCTTTTTTCACTTCACGCTCAGGTAACTCCTTGAGTTCTTCTTTTAACTTTTGAGATAACTCATTTAAATCATTGAGTTGTTTTGACGTAAATTCCTTCACAATGTATTTTGCCACACTGATATTAAGCATGAGCATATTGCATCTCAGCCACTGAGCCATATTTTGGTTGGTTTTGAAAAGGTATGTAGTTAACCTACCATTGATTTTTTTGGAAGTTATGATAAGCAGTTGTTTTTTTGCATCAACTAGATACTCAAGACCATTAATGATATCTAGTTCAATTGCATTAATATAATCTGGAGAGCCACATATAATATAATAGTCTCTTTTTCTTTTTTTCATTAATTCTACAATAGATGTAGGATGCTTAGATTTAAAAATAGATCTATTGGTTATTTCTTTCCACCATGTTCTATGAAAACTTTTCCCTACATATTCTTGAGAATACAATGGTATTGATTCGTCATATCCAACAGCAAAGGTCGCTTTGTAAGGTACAACATTGTCTTTGTGGTGAAGAAGTCCTAAACCAGCAGAAAGAATCCATAAATCAATAGGATAATCATCTAAGATGGCTTTAGCCGTCGCCCAGTGCCCACCTTTATAAAGATCCTCTGCACATACAGTTGCAGATGTAGAAATAGCTTCATTCAGAGCATTGCACCAAGAATTCACGAGCACATTTGAAGGGGTTCGGCCTGATGAAAATTGACTCAGGCTCAATATATCCCTACTACCGTAGTGTTTGCCGTTTGTACATGTGGTTATTAAGTTGATGTTGCTCACAATCGCCCCCCAGAATCGTGTTACACAAGCTACAGGAGAAAAAAGGGGATGACAAGAACGGAGTAATCAGTCCCTGAAAAAATTTTCAGGGACTGATGTTAGTGAGGAATATACTCGAAATACTCATCTTGAGAATGAGAACATCTTTGGCATCGCCTCAGAATACCTTTTTCCTCAAGAGAGAGACAAAAATTTCGACATGACTCAAGAAGGACGTCAGAATTTTCGTTTTTATCTTTAGAAATCAATGCCCTAGCGAGTGTGTCATAACTAAAACCTCCCGTTGAGTGCGATACAATGCTCATCGCAAGTTGAGTATCGAAAGTTTTCATAGTGCACCTCTGAGTCGCCAGAATAATACAGTTATAAAAAAGTATGGGTTATAGTTCAAGCCGGCTTTTCAAATTCGAACATAGCAAGCATCAGGAATTAGACTACTTGCCAAAGTCATAAGGGCTAACTTCGCTTTCCCTATTCGCATCCAAAAAATCAGCCCACCACTGCAGCATCAGTCGCCGTTCATCAAGATGTTCGGCCTTATGAATGTAAGCTGCGCGTACTGAGCTACGTTCCATATGGCTCATCTGCCTTTCCACTGCATCCCTCGACCACAATCCAGACTCGATCAATGAACTACAGGCCATTGTCCTGAAACCGTGCCCACAAACCTCTACCTTCGTGTCATAACCCATAACGCGCAGCGCCTTGTTCACCGTGTTTTCACTCATCGGTTTGCGATGGTCATGATCGCCGATGAAAACAAAATCGCGATCACCACTAAGTTTGTAAACATCTTTAAGAATTGCTAAAGCTTGATGAGAAAGCGGCACCAGATGAGGCGTACGCATTTTTGAACCACGCTGTGAATGCTTTACTCCTTCAATAGCTTCGCGCTCTGCAGGTATTGTCCACATTGATGTTTCGAAATCGATCTCAGACCAACGAGCAAAGCGTAGTTCACTTGAACGAATGAATACCAGGAGCGTGAGTTCGACGGCAAGTCTAGTAAGAGGTCTACCGGTATAACTATCTATGCGCCGTAATAGTTCTGGGATTAGCTTCAACTGAAGAGCAGGTCGATGCTGCCTGTTATTTGAAGCAACAGCGCCAACCATCTCCTGCGCGGGGTTATAGTCCAGTAAACCACTCTGTACGGCATAGCGCATAATTGCCGTGGTTCGCTGTTGTAATCGTGAAGCAACCTCAAGCCGTCCTGACAGTTCTACCGCTTTGATTGGGGCCAGCAGGTCTCTAGTTTTAAGATCAGCGATATTCCGCTTACCTATGGCAGGGAAGAGATTGTCCTCCAGGCTTTTAAGCACTCGTCGACTATGTTCTTCCGACCACTTTTTATTTGTGGCATGCCACTCAATAGCAAGCTGCTCAAAAGTACGTGCTTCCTCCTGCTCAATCTTATCATTTTTCTTTTTATCTCCCGGATCGATGCCGTTTGCTAAAAGCTTACGAGCGTCATCGCGACGAGCTCTGGCATCTGCAAGAGATACGTCAGGGTAAACACCCAGAGCCAGCATCTTTTGCTTTCCGCCAAATCGGTACTGCAGACGCCAGTACTTAGAGCCATTTGGATGAACAAGAAGGTGCATACCGTTGCCATCGGTCAGCTTATATTGCTTATCCGTTGGCTTGGCTGTTCTGACTTTGATATCTGTTAGAGCCATGCTTATCCCCTCCCTGTTGGTACAAGCATTATCGAACCGGAAATACCATCATCTGTACCAACATCTGTTGGTAGATGCACGTTGAAGTCGGTTGACCTTGAGAGAGTTAATATAGCGGGAATGATGGGTAAATACTGGATTTCAGGCACAAAAAAAGACGTCCGTTGACGTCTATTGATGTTCCGATGGTGCCGAAGGCCGGACTCGAACCGGCACGTATTTCTACGGTTGATTTTGAATCAACTGCGTCTACCGATTTCGCCACTTCGGCACTGAAGAGGTATGCGGAAAACGTTGTGAATTATACCTGTCACGCGCCACCATGCAAGCGCCAGCTTGTGCCTGCCTCGCTAAGTGCTGAAAATTTCAGCATTGCCTTCAGCGATATGTAACCTTTGTCACACTCCAGGCCCCACCCAGCCATGCTCTACACTTCCCGGGCAACACCAGAGAGCGACAAAAGCATGTCGATGATCGATAACGAATAGGGATTTCACAATATCCGTTGCTTGCCGGACATAAGGCGATTGGTCGCGTGGCTGCCTTGGGTAGCGCCGCGCAGAATAAAGGTTTGCAGGTAGGTCAAAGGACGGCGCATGGCAGTGGCTATTGTGACACCTTTATTCGCTGTAATCAGCTCAACTTCAGGCAAGGTGCGGCGCCGACAATTATGAATCGAGGAGGCTTTGCCGGATCGCTTCTGCCAAGCCTTTAAGATATCTCGCAATCGGCTGAATTTAGTGGTGAAAACTTTTTAACCGTGCCTATACTCCAGGCAGGAAACTGGAGGATATCTCATGAGCGACCCCCTGTTAATTGCCCGCACGCCGGACACAGAACTGTTTTTACTGCCGGGAATGGCTAACCGTCACGGGCTGATTACTGGCGCAACGGGGACGGGTAAAACTGTCACGCTGCAAAAACTGGCGGAGTCTCTATCGGAAATCGGTGTTCCGGTGTTTATGGCCGATGTGAAAGGCGATCTGACCGGCATCGCGCAGGCAGGAACGGCATCGGAAAAACTACTCGCAAGGCTTAAAAATATCGGCGTCAATGACTGGCAACCGCATGCTAATCCGGTGGTGGTGTGGGATATCTTTGGCGAGAAAGGCCATCCGGTGCGGGCGA
>OERH01000007.1_pt1 | contig 37468 bp, 60 predicted proteins | sample 1539931 | NCBI WGS metagenome assembly OERH01 (sample SAMEA3891233, study PRJEB23780) | metagenome | biome: terrestrial biome; feature: animal house; material: water of meat washing | place: Italy | collected 2015-05-12
GGTTTACTTTGAATAAAGAATATAACTTATTTAACGGTTATATAACTGATGACTACGGTAAACGATGGGTTTTTGGTAGTTGGGATTCTGATTACAATTTTGAAAAGGTAGATTGATTATGGGATTTACTGATGAGTTAAAATAAAAAAGCCCTCCTAGGAGGGCTTCATGTTTTTTTTTTACAGAGCTTCGCTAAATAAGATACCGAAGTCTGGAGCAACCATTTGAACATCTAAAGCGTATTCAGCTTCTACGAATTCACCGCGACGACCTTCAACACCTGCGTAACGACGAACAGCAGGACCGTTGTTAACGCCTAAACCTACAAACTCGTTCCAGTGGAAACCAGCAGCAGCAACAGGTGTCTTAGTAGATGCGATCTGGCGCTCAACATAGTTAAGCATTAACACACCAGACGCAGCAAACTGATTATCAGCTAATAAAGTGCCGTCAGCTTTTTCAAGACCGTTAGCAGCTTGGTTAATCACTGATTGCATGATTTCAAGTTCTTCAACATCTAACAGCGCCATTAATGTTTCTTTAGTCGCAATTGCTGGTTGCGCAGTAGTTGCACCGCCAGTGATAGACGCTAATACAGCAGGATGACGACGTAAACGGTTATAAACATCTAACGTCATTAACGCTTTGTTCCATTTACGACCACCGGTTGCTAATGAGAAAGCAGTTTGCTGATCTAAAATATCATCGATAGGATTCGAACCGTCGTCCGACCATTTCTTAAAGTTACCAGCGCCAGTACCGTCAGCAGTACCAACTAAGTCTTTAGCCCACTTACCTTTGGTTAAGAACTTATCTTTAAACTCAAGTTCTTTATTCACGAGTAATGCATTAATGACGAGACGACTCGCGTCCATGTTTAACTGTGCACGGTTAGATGCGGGTGTGTTAGCAACTTCTTTATCACTGATGAAAGTACGAATAGCATCGTCATCAACGGTGTAAGAACCATAACCACTTTTAAAACCGATTGTATTCGCCACACCATCTTCAGCACGTTTAGAGTTTACTGGACGGTTGAAACTACCTTGACCATAAACCTTAAATTTACCAGCGTTCTGTGATACTGGAATGATCGGGAAGTAACGAGCACCGACAAAAACAGCGCTATCTTGCACATAGTCTTGTGCAAAACCAGTTAGAACATTGTCAATCTGATTACGAGAAGTATTCTTATCCATTATTTCACCATCGCTTGAATAATTTCATCGGCTTCAGTAGCAGACGTTAACGCCTTAGCTACTACCACTTGACCTTCTGTTGCTTTTTTAAAGTGACCAGTAGCATCTACTGCTAACTCATCACCGACAGCAACAGCGCCTGATACACGCAAAGGAATTTGAACACCTTTCGTAACCGGTGCTAAATCATATAAACCGTCACCAGATAAAGGCATATCTGTAAAAACAAGTGCATCAATTGCTTTACCTGCTTCTGGTAAACCATATACTGGAATAGTGTTACCTGGTCCAGTTTGTTCCGCTGTTACTACAACACCAGTTGCAGTTTTAGTAGCACCTTTAACGAATGCTCGAATAGGACGTTCAACCGTCCAATACTGTTTTTGATTAGACATTATTTATCGTCCCCTTTTTCTTCAGCTTCAATTGCTTTCTTACCTTCAGCAGTACCAGCTACAATCATTTTAGCCTGGCTACGCTTAGTACCTGGATGTGCAACAATATAATCTGCAACTAATTGTTCAAAAGTTTTTGCTTCTTTCTTATGAACCTGTGCAGATGGTTCGAAACGATCTTGCAATGCATTTTCACCACTCTCAAGCATTTTCACAATTGATTCAGCTTGTTCAGCAGGTAATGATTGAATTGCTAACATTGCTTTAGTCTTAACAGATTCTTCACCTGGCAAGTGTTTAAATTTCTCATCGACTAGTTTTTTTGCTTTAGCAATTTTTTCAGCTTCTTTCGATTTGTTGATTTCAGCTTGCATGTTTTTCAGTTGCTTAAACACTGACTCACCGACTTTCGATTTCAGGATAGTTTCACCATCCACAACTAGCGACTCGTCTTTGGATTTAGCAACAGACACTAATGCGTCACGAGCATCGTCTTGCATATCGATAAAGGCTGATTTATTAACATCATCAAGCGTGTTGTAATATTCAGCTTGTTCAGCAGTCATGATAACAGTTTTAATGACCTGAGTAGGTGTGACAATTTGATTTACAAGTTGTTTAAACGCATCAAAATATTCGTTAATAGCATTAACCATTGCACCGTTTTTATCAGTGATAGAATCGTCTTTAGCGATATCTCCAGCAGTCTGATATAAAGCGTCACGTAAGGTCCATTGCTTATCGAACATTTCGTATAAATCATCTTTCAGCTTACGTTCAGCCAATGCTGATGTAAACGCTGATTTCAATACTTGTTCGCCTGTTTGCATCGGTTTTTTCTCTCTCGTCTTTAGCACTAAAGATTTTGCACCCTCATGAGCTGGATCTTCTACTGCCGATACGAAACCGACTTTCAGACTCACAGCTTTACGAGCATGTGTTTTACCATCATTACGCATTTTATTCTAAATCCTCGAAGTTAGCAAGCGCACCTATGGAAAAGCCTGTGTATTCACCAGACTCATATTTAGCAAGAATTTCAGCATTGTCTACACGCATCCCGACGATGATACCAGTTTGAGGTAATTTATCTAGAATACCAAATGCTTCAGCAATATCTGAAATCATAGGAAATCCGAAAACAATCTGACCGATAGGTTTCTCATCATGAATATTATCAACTAGTCGATCACCTGTCATAAATTCTTCAAATGCTTCTAGTGTGACATCTTCAGGAAAGTGCTCATTATCAGTATCGAAATAATCAACAAGTTCATCATTTTCATTTCTCACTTTGTTAACCATTGCCCACCCGTAAACTAATTTATTTTTAGCTACGGTTTTTAAAACTTTAACATTAATCATAATCCCTCCTCATTTTGATTGAATTTTACACTGTTTTATTGATTATCACAATGTTTCACTTTAAGTGTATGATATTAAAGGCGTGTTTCAGATGTTTCACTTTTAAGGGTGTTTTTGACTAAACTATTATCCTTATACAGATTCCATATTCTTGGTATGTGGTATTACCCTATATATCTTTTATACTTATTTTTATATAAAAGTGAAACAGTATAATATAATAGTAGTAAGATCAGTAAGTTAGGTGTTTCACTTTACAAAACTTTACAATGAAACAAAGTGAAACATCATTAAATATCAATCACTTAAAGTGAAACACCTTTTAAACTAATGCTTGACAAATTACGAATATGTTTATAAATTAAAATTCAATATTATTTGTGGGGATTAATCATGAATTTTGAAGAATGGTTTGCACTAGAAGAAAAAGAGTTAAAGAAAGTTGGGTTAGGTTATAAAGCGATACAGAGATTAAGAGATCGATATAAAAAAGCGTGGGACGCGTCCAGAATTAATTTAATAGAGGATCCTGGACGATTAGGAGAATCAAAAACGGTGAGTTAATCTTTAGCATCTTCAGGAAGAGCGTATTTAATACGACATCGACAGTTAATGACGTTTGAAGCAACCCCTGATGGATCCCGTGGAAACATCAGGGGTCCTAAAGGAGTAATGAATGGTTGGTTAATAGGTATCCAGCCATTTATAGCACCTGTGACAGTGTGCGCATCCCGTGTACGTCCGTCTTTAGCATCCATCCATTTTTTCATTAATTGATTACTAATAGATCCTGTTACTAATCCGTTTTTAATTGCTAAATCTTGTCCTACACTAATTGCTGTTAATGCTTCTGTTCTAGCAATAGTTTCAGCACGTCTAGAAACAGTTCTCAAACGATATTGTTCAACTAATTTGTCAATCTGTTTATCACTCAATGAGTCGATATCAGAAACACCTGGTGCTGTTTTAAGTCCGTCTACATATGATTTATTACCTGTCATTAGAGCTTCTTTAAAACGTTGCACACTCAATTCCTGGTTAATGGTTAGTCCTACACTAGCACGAAATGTTCTAGCAATTTGTCTAGGGTTTCTACCAGTAACAACAGCTTCATTAATAGCACTTCTGATCGCTTGTTGTGTAGTAGATGATATTTCAGCAACTCTGACTGCAACATAATTATTCACATAATTACTCACTGTCGGTAAAACAAGAGAAAACGTTAACGGTGCTGTTATTGCTAAAGTTGGTAATATCCCGATTACAGCCCGACCTGATGCAGTAATAGCATCTTCTATGACAGGTCTTATGTTCTTACTTACATAATCAGGTAATGAATCAATGAGAGGGAACAACCCTGCTACACCTTGTGTTTCAATAATATCGTCAAGCTGTTCGTAAGTATAAAAACGACGCAACTCATCCCAAGCCTTATTAATAGCTTCTTGGATCTTCTTTTCATACTCTAATGAAAGTTTAGGATATGGGTCAGCCATTTTCACACTCGCTCATTAATAGGTTATACCAATTAGATAATAGTTTACCACAGGGTTATCATTCATGGAAACGAGAGGAGAATTGTATGAAACAGGTTACGCTATATTGGGATGAAAATAGAAGTTCAGCTTATTACTTTAATGGTGAAAGATGGAGGGTTAAGTCCCACATAGGGTGGAGGGATTGTATTAATCAACACTGGAAACCATATAATTTTAGTAAATCACTGACAGTAAATAATTTTAAGGAGAAGTAAAATGAATAGATTTAAAGGTACTCCCGCACCTTGGGTGATAGATGGATGGAGTATGACAGGTATAAATTCTGAAAGTAAGCATGTTGCACTAGTTAATTATTCACATCACGGATTACCTAACGATGTTTATGGTTGTGAACATAATGCCAACGCCCATCTAATCGCATCAGCTCCAGAGTTATTAGAGGTGTTGATTGAAATTCGCAAACTAGTCGCATATCACGATAAAGCAGACTTAGTAATCGCAAAAGCATTAGGAGAAATAAAATGAAACATATTCACGCTGATTTAATGATGAAGTATGCAGAAATTGCTCAACGCGATTCTAAACCTTGGACGTATTTTCAAGAGTTAATAGGTGGTGAATGGGTTAATTGTCAGAACCACATGTGTTTTTACGATGAATTAGAATATCGTCTAAAACCTCGTACAATCAATATCAATGGTTTTGAAGTTACTGAACCTTTGAGAAGTATTCCTCCATGTGGTACTGAATATTTTCTAATTGATTTTCTAACAGTTAATGAGTTTACATGGACTAATGACGATGATGAACATCACTGGTTAAAAGCAGGTTTAATTCATCTAACCCGTGAAAATGCTGAAAAACATCTTGAAGCATTGTTAAGTTTCACCAAGGAGTAGTTAATATGTTAAAAGAATTAATTACTGAAACATTAAGAAACTACGGACATACTTCAACATTGTTAATCCGTTACCGACTTAAGAAATATCACAACATTGATGTAAACAATAAAGAATTGCGGAAATTATTAGAGTCTATGGAAACAGTAAGACGTGTTCCAGAATGGTCAAGTGTTAATAATATTGTTTGGGAGTTGGTGAAATGATTAAAACAGTGTTAGATAATATTTTCAAAGCGCATGACGAACATCGAGGATTGGACAATCATATTAATTTAAGCGCTGAAAATCTTATTGACGTATTTAACAATGTTCAAAGTGATATCTGTGTTCATGAAGATAACTTATTGAGCTTCATTAGAATACATCTCGACGGTGAATGGCGATGCGAAAAATACGGAGATACTATTGCTTTATTTGAAATACCTGATAATTGGGTGTACGTAGAGTTAAACCCAAACGGAACAGTGTCTAAAGCGTTTTACGTGTAACAAAAAAGCCCCTTTAAAGGGGCTTTAAACTATCTATAATATTTCAGGGTTGATTGTCAAACGACTCACCTCACCGTATTCTGAGTGATAGGTGATTATATTAGCACTTCTACCACTAAACCACCCTCCGTTAGCTGCATAAGCATCTTTAGCAGCTAACGTTCTATGTTGCTCAACTACAAAGTTACTTGATTCAATTATTTTCTGATGATGTAAATGACCAACATGAGAATATGCATATTTAGTTTCTCCGAAATCTTTTCTAAACCTAGCAATCATTGTCGACTCGATTTTATCAAATCTAACACTATGTCCATGATGGAAACACAACATTGTTTCACCGTGACGAACCATTTTAAATACATCTGGTGACATGTCTACTTGTACACGAGGTTCACATTCATACATCGCGTTTAAAGCAGTTTGTAACCATAGAGAACTAGATAAATCATGATTCCCAGATGATATTACAATTTTAACAACTTGATGTTTCTTTAAACACATGTCAATAGCTCGTCTCATGGTGCGCATAGCGATATTAATCATCTTGAAATAACGAGTATCAGCGTCTAAAACATGACCATGAGCCGGTGTTACAGGCTTTAGACCATCATAATGTAAGAAATCACCTAGAATGCTAATGACACCTGTATGAGCATCTGGAGCGTGTTTTAAAGCGTACGTAAACCAGTCATTAAATAGTTTTTCAGCTATTTTAACGTCAAAGTCAGATCCTGACTCTTCAGCGCAAGCCATCATACCTAAATGAAAATCAGAAATAGTGTATAAATTAAGAAGAGGTTTTACGGTAATTTCAGGACCAGATACAGGTTCTAATTGAGGTAGATTTTCACAAAGTGATTTAATGGCTTCCTGCATTATCTCAAACTGTCTAACTCTGTCCTGGTCAGTTTTAACCCACTGCATGGCTATATTACCAGCTTTATCAACAAGTGTTGATGTTCCTTTCACTGCATAACCATCTGGTACAAATTTAGATACGTCTCGCCCGTGTTTATCACCGTGTTTAGCGCGCCATTTATAAATAGTACGAGGATGAACCTTATATTTTTCAGCAAGAGTTTTAGGATCTGTTTCAAACAATTCTTTATGAGTTGGATACATATTAAAAAGCCCTGTAAGTTATTGTACAGGGCTTAGTTTAAACTATTTAATAATTTTATACACCGTATTACGAGTTTCTAGAAAACCATCTTCACGATGGGTATCATAATTTAAAATACGACTGGTCATTATTTCTTCACCATCTTTAAAACGTTTCTCACTATCGTTAAAGATGTTACCCATTGCTCTTTCAGGGAACACGGATGGATGTTCACTATCTAATGACCAAAGTAATTTGATTTCAGCGGTTGGTTTACTCATTTTCTCATAGCCTCTTCAGTCATCAGTGCGCGATAATTAATACCATCTACAAGACTATCTTCATGCGGTTTTTCAGTATTTTGAAAGAATCGAACGTCTTTTAATACTTGCATGAAATACCATCCTTCAACTACTGATAAGTTCTGACCTGTCTGCAAGTTGAAAATTCTAACAATCTTTTCCATAGATCGTTCTTCGCCTGATTTATCGTACTGTTTACCACGTTCTTTTAATAATTTAGCGCCTTCTTCAAGGTAGTCACTAGCTGACTTATTCAGAGAGTGTACAAGCTGTTTATCATTACCTAATACATGATATAAATTACCATCACGAAATTCATAGATTTCATTAGTGATCTTTAATGGCTTATTTAGCAGTGTTGATAACGCTTTATTATTGTGAAATATCACTCCTCGACCATCAACCATATACTTCCCGTTTTCTAACAATTTAGAGTGATTCACCAACCATTCTAATAAAGTGATATTACAGTCATCAATTAAAGTAATTACTCCTTTTTCTACCTTGTATTTATCTGTTGTATATTGACATTTACCACTGGAATATTTCACATATTGACCATTTCGAAAGATACCGTTATTGTTACCTACTAGATACACACCATCTTCTAACGAACCACGATTACTTTCCAACCACTCTAATAATGTCATTTTTTACTTCTCCTGTTTAAAAGTTGCTTGCAATACTAATGAATAGTCTGTAATCTGTCAAGCATTGCTTTAATAACTGAGGAACACATCTTGTTAAAGAATGAAACCATTATGGGCTTTGCTCAACTCATTGCGGAAGAGTCAAAGTGTTGTAAATATAAAGTAGGTGCTGTTATAGTTCGAGACGGTAAAATTATTGGTCACGGATGCAACGGAACATTACCAGGAACGGTGAACTGTAACGATCACTCGTTAAATAGCGGATGGTTAGATTACAGTTATCGCTTGAAAGACGGTTTCAGACTTGCTCATAGACAATGGGCTTCTGAATATGAATTACACGCTGAAATGAACGCTATCATCAACGCTAATTCAAACGTAAGAGGTTCTATACTGTATGTAACAATGGTTCCTTGTAAGAAATGTTCTATAATGCTTGCCGGATTTGGTTTCAAAAAAGTTTATTATCGTGATACACATCACAACAACGGTTTAGAAATGTTAGAAAAAGCAGGGATCATTTGTGAGCAAATTTAAAATTGGTGATAACGTCGTCATAGTTAGCGGGTGCATGAAAGATAACACGGGAGTAATCACTAATATTGATGACATTATTGAAACAGATTTAACATGGTATAAGGTTAAAATCGAAAAGTTTGAAGAACCTATTTATTACTTAGAATGTGAATTGGAGAGGATTAATTAATGGCTAATTTATTTGTAAAACGTATTGTACCAATTGCTAAACTCCCGTCTAAAGCATCGCCTCACAGTGCTGGTTTAGATATCAGTGCTTGTTTTCATGAACCTACTGTAACAGTTTATGACGATGGTTTAGCACCTGAAAGAACTGCTACAAAACAGAAACTGAAAGAATCAATTGTGTTTCTCAAATCAGTATATGATGTTTCTGAATTAGAAAATCCTAATATGACCGTTGAAAGTATTTCAAACGCTTTTGAAGGTAATACTTTTGTTAACGAGGAATACGATCATTTCGATACATTACTAACATCTCTTGATGAGTTAGAAAAAGAGTTTGTCGAACGTAAAATTATCGATAACAAGTTAGTGATTTATCCAGGTGAGCGAGTCATGATCCCAACAGGTTTAACAATGTCTTGTGATGTAAATCATTACTTGGCATTTTATCCTCGATCTGGTAACGCTTTGAAACGAGGTTTAACTCTTATTAATTGTACGGGTATCGGTGATCGTGATTATAAAAACGAGTATTACATCACACTTGTAAATAACTCACGACAAACAGCGGTGATCGAAAACGGTGAACGTTGTGCACAAATGATTGTACGCTATTATGCTGATGTAGATATTTGTGAACGCCCAAACGGTTTACCAGAAGTTGAAAGCAACCGTGCAGGTGGATTTGGGAGTAGTGGGAAATGATTAAAAACTATTGTCTAGCACTTTTATATTATGTAGCACTATTGTCAGCAGTGTATGGTGTGGTAACAGTCGCTACATGGGGTTATAACCTTGTCGATCAAAGTTTTGAAACTCGTGGTACAATTTCTCGGGTGGATTTCGATGGTTACTCATGTTTCGTCGGTAAAGGTAATATGGAGTGTTTTAAAAATGATAACGATTAAAGATGAACATCCAGATTTTTAACAGTTATAAGCCCCTTTAAAAGGGGCTTTTTATTAATCTTCGATGTTTGGCAACTGTCTATCACTTTCCTCAAGTATACCGTTAGTTGGTAATCCCATTTCACCGTAAATATGTTTCTGAAGTTCTGTATCAGGGAACACAGGAGCACCAGCAGCGGACAAACGTTGTAACGCATTCACTAATGTTTCAAATGCTTCTTTAGCAATCTTACCGGCTCTTAACGTTGGTTTCATGTCCTCTGGAAACGCGTTCAGTTTCCATAATTGAGGGATAACCTGTCTATTAATACATTCGACAATGTTTTTCACACGGGCTTCAACAGATTGTTGCCATAGTTCCGAACGAGTCGATAAGTTAGACTGATTACCCGTATTACCGTTAGTTCCAAAAAATAAGAAATCAGCTAATAATGCTCGTGCAATACCTGTATCAAGGCGTTTAATACTACGGTCAATATCCGATGAACCTGATTGATCAGGTGTAAGTAATTTCAGTTCTACTTGTTGCTGACCACCGTAAGTTCTCACACCTGTTTCAGGATCGAAATGACTTGTATAAGGCTTTGTGTAAATGACAGCACCAGATTGCTCATTACGTTTGATATTAGAAACAAGAGTTTCAAAACTGCTCATCATCGCTTGAGCATCATTAATTTTAGCTTTATCCATATCTGACATTTTGTCATGAATTGGTGTGCTAGCTAACTTTTGAATATCGCTGTTAACATAAAGAACAGGGAAACCTGCACCACGTTCTGCAAGAATTGCTTCAATCTCTAAATACATCTTCTTGTAATACCATAGGCGATAAGCAGTGCGTAATAAAGATTTACCCTCTGGAGATGATTTATTAACTGAGCTAACGATATGTAAAGAACGTTCTCGACCAATGCGAATGCGTCCCTGACCGTTTACATCCTGATAAATACCTGATACATAACCGCTAGGTTCTTCTATATCCCAACCATCAACTGTTTCAGCATCGACAGGAACAAACCTGGCAATACCAATAGATCCGTCTGTCAGTTTCTTAACCCATACGTCATACCATTGGAAACCGAATATATCACTATCCACCCAACTTTGTGAGAATGCTGACCAGGTATCATCCGGCAGTGGTGAACGAGGATCGCCCATTTCATTAAATAAAGCGTTACTTAACCACTCGGCATATTTACCGTCGGTATCATTTTCATTATCGTCAACATGCATTTCAACACTACGGTAAACGGTCTCAAGTGCTAGCAACACCGATCCGATAGTTTCATCATTGTCAGCCATCTGGCGTAGCGTCCTACGTCCTTGACGACTGTTTAAAGCTGGTAGGAAATCATCAAAAACGTTATTACCGTTTCTTCGATAACCTGCCACAGCTAGTGGTTCAAATTGATCTAAATTCATTTATAAAACCTCGCGAGTTGTTATGTCATGTAGTATAGCGGTTTCATGGTGGTTTATAAATAGTTTAAAATATAGCTTTACAGATTACAGCAAATGAATTATATTTTAATCATTGAAACGAGTTAGAGGAGATTTAAATTATGGTTAAATTACTTATTCCGTTTTTAATGTTCAGTATTGTCACAAGTGCTTTAGTATTGAAGTTAATTTTAAATTTACCGGTGGCGATGTCATGAAAGCAAGTGGTCAATATATTGTAACAATTGAATATCACGATGGTGTCAAAGTGGTAGGGTACACTGAAGTATCGTTAGAAACTGAGGAAATTACCGCTAAAGAAATGTTAGCAGAGTTAAAAGAAATTATCAAATTACCTGAAAATACTACTCATTATCAAATTACAGGAATTTATAAGTTATGATTAAATATTTACTACCATTGTTATTAATTAGTTCGCCAGTAATTGCGGATAATGCTTATTTCTGCGACACGATGTGGATTGATTCAAGTAATCATAAACTAATTAAGATAGAACAAAGTGGATCTGTTGTCGTTACTGATGATTTAATTATTTATAGAAACTCTGACGGTGTTGGTCAATGTTCACGAGATATTAAGTTTAATGAGTTATCCGGTGACAAAGACGGACGTTGTTCTTGGAATTCTGAAACTCATATTTTATCAACAGGTGACGAGTCAATCTCTGTTGGAATGTTCAACTGTAAAGAGGTGTCTTAAAATGTTTAAAGTAGGTGATAAGGTTATTAGAACTAAAATTAATGGTTTTTGGGCAGAGTTGACCGGCTCACAAGGTAAGAATTATGATGACACGTTCACTGTTAAATTATTAGGTGAAAATCGTGACATTTTATTAGAAGAGTTAAAAGGTTCTTATAATATTGAACATTTTAAATTAGTAAAACCTAAAGACACGATCATTATGCGAAATGTTATTAAATATCAAGTATTCGATACTCAATTAAACAAGGTTGTGAACACTTTTGACGATTTAAAAGATGCTGAAGATACGTTATATCGACTGAATAAAAACGCTATCAATATCGGAGAAGAGTTTGAAAACGGTAATATCGCTGTAAAAGTTGAAAACGTTGATCTTGTTTCTGAAGAAGTAGAAGTGGTTATTTATCATTGCGGACAACCGTTTTACAGTTCTTATGATTTGGGTAAATTCTTACGGGAGTTTAAGAAATGCGTACAGTAATAGTGATCACTTTAACAATGTTTTTGACCGGTTGTGATGTTATCGTTGATAAACCAAGAGTCTGGCACGATGATAAACGTTTCGTAACGTGTTACATGTCTCCAACTATGGAAAGTATTTATTGTATTCCAGATAATCAACTACCATCTCCTGACGAGTGCGCGCCTGGAACAGTGGTGAACGGAGATGGTCATTGTATATCATTTAAAGATAAATATACGGAGTTTAGATAATGTCATTAGCACAAGAAATGCGTAAAATTGCGGTAGAATATCATGAAATAATTGATGAACACTTTTTAAATAGAGCGAATGATTCAATTAAAACTAGTGCTGAAAATGGTAAATTCATTTTAGAACTTGACGTGATAGACATTAATAGATCGACAATCAATAAGCTAATGTCAACTCTAAGAGAAAACGGGTTTAAAGTTGAATTAGATGTTTTACAAAATAGCGTAACTATACAGTGGTAATCTAAAAGAAGCTATCCCCGTAATCAGGGGTATCTATTCCAGATATCCCTACACCGTCTAAAGTTTCTTCTGCAACAATTTTCTGTTTAGGACTCATACAAATCACTAACGCATCGAACAAGTTAGGAGATTTAGTTCCATTAGGTTTTTTATCGATTACAATTTTACCAGCACCATTTGTTGAATACGTTGGTTGAGATAATTCTCTTTCCAACTGATCCGCGTTCAACATTTTAGGATTGATAATGATTATTTCATCAGCATCAAAATGTTTACCCTCATTATAAAAATCATAAACTCGTTTAAATCTCATTCTCAACGCCCATGATGATTGTGCTTTATAATCTCTGAAATAGTCACGGTTAGATTTACGCCCTTCCTCACCGATTTGAGTACCACCTATCATATCCTCAAAAGGGTTTACGACACTTGCGTTAGGTGTCCAGGCAAATGCTTTAACGTTCATCATCTTTGTGGCGACTCTAACACCTGCACCAACACCTGTTGACTCGTAATAATAATCTTCAACGCCTGACATCATTGCCATAGATATTAAAGCCGGCGCAGCTTCATCTGCTCCTCTACTATCAGTCGTTGCTAACTCAACATGAACACCGTGTGAAATAACTAATGCACTACTATCAGAACCGCCATCCGCAGCATCCTGTCCAGCAATTTTTTTACCCGACTTAGGGACCATTTCACACAGTTCTTCATAGTGGTCGAATACACATCTAACCCATTTAGAAGGAATTAAAACACCTTTAACTGACGCAGCGTAATCTCTATCAACTTCTTGTGCGAATACGTGAGATAACCCTTCTTCTTCAGAACGTTTTTTACGATTGTCATACCATTCTTGATCCTTGTCAGGGTGATCACGCCAATCTAAAACAAGGATATTTGCTTTAGCTTTAGTCATCTTGTCACCAGGTGTCCATTCTTTACCGTTCATTCTTCGACGATAAAAAGGATTGCCAATACCGTTAACAGATGATATGTCGATACGAACGTTTGTGTTATCACCTAATGATGCTTCGATTAATTCAGGTCTTTCAACGTGTGCAGCTTCATCTAAGAAATAAACAGATGTACGTCCACCGCGCCCGACATTATCACCACCTTCACCGATAATTGTAGAACCGTTTTCAGGGTTGATACATCGCATGTAAGTTAGATGTATTTTAGGAGTTAAACCTTCAGGTAATAAAAAGTCTGGAAGGTTTTCTATGATTTGACGTATCTTAGCGAATATTGTTTTTGGGTCTCCTAACTGGTCCACCAATTCAGCTTTACGTGAACCGAAACCGATAGCTGTTCCAGGTTCAAATAACCACATGTGAACGGACACAGCACAAGCGATCCAGGTTGCACCATAGTCACGGGACTTTTCCCATAAGCCAGAAGTTTGATTATCAACGGATTCGTAAATGAATTGAACCATGTCAATCTGTCTAGGGAATACGCAAAATGGCATGGTTTTAGGAACAGGTGGTATATTTCGCGGGTCGTAAGTGATACACCAGTCTAAGATGAATGCGACAGGGTTCGACTCGTAATAAGCCTTTAAATACGGAATGAATGAATCATCTGTGCGAATATTATTAAGAGTGTTAATTCTATCAATAATGACATCTCGGTAATCTGGTCTAGGTTTTCCCTTTCTCCAGATCCGAAAATCATTTTCGTACGCGTCCGCCCATCGTTCAAAACTGCGGATATCACCCATAAATTTACTCATAACAATATTATACGTTTAGCGCGTTAGTAAGTAAATTGTTTAAAGTATGGCTTGACAGATTGCAGTAAATGAATTATATTTTAATCATTGAAACGAGTTAGAGGGTTTTAAATTATGTACGGTTTAACACAAGAACAAATGAAAATTGCTCGAAATGATATTATGCGTAATCCTTGTAAACATGATTTTGCAATGAAATGTCTTAAGGATGCTTACAATATGCGTAAGAGAGAGTGGAATATAATTAATCGTGTATTATTGAATAGTAAGTTTGGGAAATAAATTAGGGACACTTTGAATATGAATAATGTTTATATTTCGGAAAAAACACTTTCTAGACTTGCTGAAAGAGCAATTGGTTTTCACGATACGCCAGAGTCAGTAATAATAAGATTGTTGAATAATTTAGACGATGGTGAAAAATTCAAACCCGAATTACAATTCATCCCTAATGAACAACAATTTAAGATGCAACTAATCAAATATAAAAAAGCAGTTGTTAACATATATTATATTGACGGTAGTAACAAGCGTGTAATATGGAATGCGAATAGGTTCAATAATGATTCTAATTTAAAAGCTAATATTTGGTCGGGCTATTTAAGGGATTGGAAAAAGAAAGGTATTATTAAAGCAGAATTTTCAATAATGAAATGATTAAAAACTGGAGAGGGAGTTTGAAACCATGTTGAGAAATTTATTAATAGGTTTACTTTCACTTTATACTGTTAGTGTAAATGCTGATATGTACGAGTGTAAACCAAGTATGGAAAATTTATCCACTGGTACAACGATGTCAATAGATCGTCACATAGCTAGTGTAATTGTGTTAGATAAGTTCATACTTTACGCTTCGACGCCTAATGCTCCTTATGACAAGTGTGAAATTAAATTTATAAAAGACGGTCAATATAGAAACGATATTGATAAATGTTTCTTCGACGAGAAAGGACGTTTCATGTTATTCATCGAAGGTGTCAATGCTATTACATTATATGATTGCAGGAGATTATAAGTGAATGATTGTTTATCTGCCAGAATTGAATAGATATGCAAATGTTGTAGATAGTATTACATCGTTTTACATGACCGATGACCAGGAATATTTGCGTAAAATACACTCTTGTAAAAATTATAAATGGGATATTGCTTTAACGTTAGACTGTTCTATGTGTTGGGACAATATCCACAAAGAAATTTTACAGAATGAAGTAAAACCATCTAACGCGACTTTTGAAGAATTTTACGAGTGGTATCAAAAGTTTAACGGATTAACAACCGAATCACACGGTAATGAGACTTGGATTATGCGTGGTCCGGAACGTTTAGCAATTGTTTATCATGCTGGTGATTCTGAAGAAAGGGCGTATATTGACAATATCATCAAAAACGCCCTGTGATCCATTCTAAGAGGTTTTCAATTCTAAGTAATACGATTTATCATCTTACTAAAGAAAACCTCTCCTAATCGTTTTTAACAGCCTTCCTGTACGTTTGAATGACTTGTTCTAAGCTCGCATCTTTACCGATTTGAATTTTTTCTGGATTTGTATGAATATTGAGCACTTCAACACGGTCAATGGTGTTACCGGTGATCTTGTCCAGGTTCTCACGCATCTTAGCACGGGTTTTATCACCGTATAAATCACGGGTAATTACCCAATAACCGCCACCATCGGCAGGCACTAACTCTTTGATATATTTACGCCAGTTATTGGCAATCTCCTCGTAGCTCAAGCACCAGGGTGCTAGAATGTATTTATTACCTTTCTCCCACATTCGCATTTCACAGCCAGCAACTTCCGTTAGGATTTCATCAGCGCATAACGAACGTTCAGCGTAGTAAGCAACAGAGCTTTGTAGCGATTGACCAATAACGCTTAACGCCTGTTCGCCTGTTGCACAGAGGAATTCGTACACTCGCGGACGATTGGTGTAGTTATACGCTAGACGACTTGCTGACTCGCGAGAAAGTTCGGGGCGCAATTTCATCATCACTTCAACACGGGATAATCCTAGCTCATGACGTTGAGCATATAATTTTACATACTCTCGTTCACTGTCAGACAAGTCTAAAAATAATTCTTTAGCTCGTTGAGATAAGTTGTTAATGAAACTCATTATCGTTTAACTCCAATTGTAAATGATAATTATTTGTATTAAGCCTCATCAGAAGCTCCTCTAAGACTTAAAAGTTTACCTTAACACGTGTCCACAATCAACTCACTAATGTTTTCAATAGTTTACCATATTCCAACATCTTGGTATCCTTTAATATCAACCACATATAATTCAATCTGAAACAGCCAAAAACGTGTTTCACTTTAAGTGTATGATATTAAAGGTCTGTTTCAGATGTTTCACTTTTAAGGGCGTTTTTGACTAAACTATTATCCTTATACAGATTCCATATTCTTGGTATGTGGTATTACCCTATATATCTTTTATACTTATTTTTATATAAAAGTGAAACAGTATAATATAATAGTAGTAAGATCAGTAAGTTAGGTGTTTCACTTTACAAAACTTTACAATGAAACAAAGTGAAACAATATTAGATATCAATGACTTAAAGTGAAACACAAAGTGAAACATTTACAAGGTTTTTAAGGTATGATACCATATTCCATATTCTTGGTATTTGGTATTAGAGGTTTTATGAAAATTAAAGAATTATTTAAATCCTACGCATTCATTTGTGGAGATGAAAAAACAGCTGCTTTAACACTCAATGTTGAGACGGGAAGATTCAATCAATATATAAGAGGATGTCGAAAATGTAATTTAGATCGTCTAAATATCGTTTTAAAAGAAGTCACAGGTAAAGATTTCATCGAACATTTAGATGCATTAGGTATCGAATGGCTCATTAAACACGATGTAAAATTGAACAGTAAATGGTTAAAAGAGGGGGGGATCATCCCAGACGAATTGCTCCAACTCATTGTTGAAAACATTCCCTATGAGTATGAAAAGGACAATGACGATGCAGAGTATTTCCCCAACAATGTCCACAAGCTGATAACGCGTTTCGCATTTGATTACCCGTTGCATCAAGAGCTACGTAACGCAGGTTTATTACTAGAATATAGAAAGGATTTAAGCACGGTATCACTCAACATCATTAATTTCATTTTGAATAAATATTCAATGTTCGGTCTGTTAGAAACCTATAACATGCTCACAGGAGAACAGCTTTACACTGTCACTAATAAGAAACGAATTGATGAACTAGTCGGTATCTGTTGTAAGGAGTTAATAGAATGATTGAGACGTGTCGTTACTGCGGATATAAAGTGGTCATTAACGGACCTAATTACGAGTGTGTAAATTGTAAAGCTAGTGTGGGTGTTCGCATAAAGAATGGTTTACTAGCTGATAAGGAATTAAGGTTACTACGCGTTAAGTGTCATCAATTATTTGACGCTCAATGGGTGTTTGGTAAAGTCACACGTAGCCAAGCATATATTAATAACGGTAATAAACATTTTGGACAAATGGACAAAGAAGAGTGCTTAAGTTGGTTAAATGAAAACGGACATGCAGTTAAATAAATTCATTTGGTCATTTTCTTATAGATCACGATATGGAAGCGTTATTAAAGTACGCTAACTGGATAGAACGATTAGACGAGAAGCTAAACGCGCAGTTAAGAGAGGTGTTAAGTAATAAACAAGCCCCTTCAAGGGGCTTTAAACTATACTGAGAAAGGGAATTTAATAGATGGGTGACTCTCGTAATTAATGACGTTGAAATCATTTGTAGCTAACATATGATCAATATCATATAGATCTTCAACTTCATAATAAGTTTCTAATTTTGGTTCACATTTAATAATACTTCTCGTTAATTGTTCTTCGATTCCTTCCATCTGATCACTGTAAATGTGCGCGTTAATAATTTTATGATAAACCTTGCCAACTTTATGACCTGTTGCACTTGCCATTATATTGAGTAATGTCCAACACTGGATCATGTTAAAAGGAAGCCCTAAAGGAACGTCTGCACTACGCTGATAACTGGTTAGATAAAGTGTATCACCTAATAAGCTAAACGTGTGAGTGTGCATACAAGGGCGTAGACAACCTAAGTGAAATTCGCCAGGGTTCCAGAAAGTTATAATTTCACCTCTATCATCAACACCGTTCTTCAGGTCATCAATTACTTTCTTAAGTTGATCTAAATTACCACCCCATTGACGCCCTTGAACACCGTAAACGCGTCCCATATCATCTTCACCTTTACGGTTAGGATTATTTAACCAAGATTGATTATCATTTGCGTTAGCGTCCCATGTCTTACAACCTAATTCACGAAAGTCTTTAGCTGAAGAGTAACCTTTCAAATAGCCTAATAGTTCCGCGATAGCGGGTTTCCATGCTACACGCTTTGTCGTCAATATAGGGAGACGATCATATTCGAAGTTAACGTCTATTACTGTATAACAAGTCTTTCCAGTGCGCTCGTTATAAACAGGTGTACCACTATGAAGAATTCTTTTACACAGTTCTAAATATTGATGCTCGTACATAAATAATCCTCTACTGTTTGATATTTTTTATTTAACGCTTTACATATATCGTCAATACTCACTCCCTGATTATAAAGTTTATGAGCACGTTGGATCATGTAATAGCGGTTATTATGATTTACACCGTACGCTGTTCTAACTGCTTGTACCGTTCGTCGGTGTAGTTTTAAAATTTTAGCGGTTTCTTCACTGCTATAAATATTCGCTAACTCTAAAATATCTCTTTTAAATTTTGGTAACGCTTGCTTGAAACCATGTTTGGATTTAGCGTTGCGAACCTGATCACGAGTTACTGATAATTTAATAGCTATTTCAGCGTTAGAGTAACCTGCGTCACAGAGTTCTTCTAGTTTTTGTAAACGTTCTTTGGTCCATAAGTTAGAAGTCATTCCTGACTCTTTTAGAACTTTAGCAACGTGCATTTTACTGACATTGAGAGTTTCACAAATATTATCGTATTTAAAACCCCGCTTTCGCAGGGCTATGATTTTATCTTTCATAAGCGTCGCAACACTCTTTATCACACCATCGTCGAGGTTCTGGTATTTCCTCACCGCATGTTAAACAGTACCCCGTGTAAATAGGTGACTTAACGTTATTACGAATTGTTTGTATTTGTCTTTGCAAATGATTATCAAACTCATCATTTGCACGATCTATAATGTCAGCCATTATTTATTAGCCTCATCTAATAATTTATTAAATTCATCCTCGGTTATAATTGATTTCAGATGAGCAATCAAATAATCTTTAACCTTCTTACGTTTCGAACACTCTTCGTTATGAGCGCGTCTAATTTCTTTCAGACGGTTTTCAACAAACATTAATTGTTCACTAGTTTTGATGCGCGCATATTGAGCGTCTGAATACCATTTGATATTTTCTTTACCGTCTATTTCCAGTTGCAAACGGATGATATCAATTTTAGTTTTCAGATATACTTTTGCTTCTTCTAATTCAGCTTCTGTTGCATCTTTCAGTAGAACAGATTCATAATCGTTTAAGTCAATTAACATTATCTTGCTTCCTGTTGTTTAAAAGGTACTACGTTCATCGGGTCAACCACGGATTTTAATTTAATACCGATAAAGCACTGTCTAGTAACTCCATCAATACGTTGAGGACGCTTATCAATTTTACCTCGGAAAGTAGAGCGCATTGCACGAACAAAAGTGTTCTGTGTCATTGTTCCACCGCCTTCTAATATTTTCCAAGCCTTATAACGATTGAATAAATCTTCAGTCGTTACTTTTTCATTACTATCAATTTCACAACACTCATCAAAGAATGCCATTAAAGGTGCTTGTTGATATTCAATTTCTTTACGTTCTACTTTTGACGCTTCAGGTTCTGTAAAACGGTTATTTCTACGTAAACGACGTAAGCCTTCCAAAGCCCAATTACAAATACCTGGTAATTCTTTTAACAGTCTATCCTCAAGCGTATGATCCTCTTTACCTAAGAATGATTTGTTAAATGGTAATATTAATAAACGGTTAGCCATTGCGCCTGAGTCATCCGCAAATGATGGGATGTTGTTTGCTGCTATCATGATCCTACCTGGTAACTTACCGTTCCAAGCTGTTTTATATTTACGGTTAATAGTGATCGGGTCACAACCTGTGATAGATTTAAAATTGGTTAATATCGCGTTACGGTTATTGCCACTAACACTGTGAGCATCACCAATGAAAATAACTTGTTTGTCTATGAGTTCAGCAAGAACAGCATCGTTTGCTAATCCTTCTAGACTCGCACCTGCAAAGTTTTGATCACCTATTAACTGTTGAATAATTTTACCAATTGTTGATTTACCTGAACGAGGTGCACCAATAAGTAACATTGCTTTTTGATAATCGTAATTGTTGATCATCATATAACCGATCCACTCCTGAAGAAGTGCTATACGTTCTTCATCATTTTCTAATGTACTATTCAGAAAATTAAACCATGTAGGACATTGAGAAAAAGGATCGTATGAATAAGGTAAAATACTTGTTGTAAAAAATAATGGGTCATGAGGTTTTAAGTCACCTGTCGTAACGTCTAGAATACCATTCTGACATATGACAAGGTTATTAACTGGTTTACCATTGTAAGTACCCATCACACGATCTACACGAGTCTGTAACCATGACATCATTTTATACGTACCGTTAATGTTATCCGCTTTGGGTTCACTGGCTAACATTGCTATAGATAATTGATATTTTAACTCCTCATCTGAAACACGTTCCCATACTTTACCGGTATATCGGAAAGCCTGATCTTGGTTGAAAATAAGTGTATCACCACGGTAATAGTTCTGAATGAATGTAGTAGCATTTGCACTATGATTAGTACCGTACGCACCCTCACCTGGTGATATATTCATGTAATTTGGTATAGCACTTTGCACAGGGTTAACAACGTTATTAATTGTTTCCTGACTGATCTGTAATTTCTTATAGACGGTAGTGCAATTACTAACAGCATGTAAAATAGTATTGCGACGGTAATCTTCTCTATCGATCCATTTAGCACGAATTAATGCTGACTGATTGAAAAGTCTTTCCATTCGTTCACAATCACAACCTGTCCAGAAAGCAAGATGTGAACATAGCGCCATATCTGCGGATGACCAGTTAAATGACTCACCTTGATCAGCAGGATAAGTTGTCGCAAGTTTATCTTCGTTCTTTGTCCATAAATCTTTAAAAGATGCTTTATCACCGAAAATATTATTAGCAGAGTTACTACTCATTGCTAACTTGATTAATTCTTCATCTGATTCAGGACCGTCATATTCCGCACGAGGTTTGCTTGTCCACTCATCGGCTGTTGCACGTTTCTTAGCGTATTTACTAACAATTGCATTGAATTGCATTGTCATATCTAAGTTTTCAGATCCGTGTCCGGTACATGTCATCGCAATGAAACGCTCTTGCGTATAAATTTCTAATCCTAATTCCTGGTTATTCATTGATTTAAACCAATCAGGAATAGTTTTAGTTTTACCTATAAAATGTAAACCATGTCCAGATTGACTAATTTCAACGTAACACCCGAATAGTTGCTGACTAATTTCGATAGCTAATTGAGACTTATTTCCATTATCATCTAGACAGTTATCAACATCTATAAAGAAATAAGGATCGTCTTTACTAAATACGAAACCAACACCATCCATTCCCATCGCTTTAGCAACAGCCAACGCAGTGTGATAATCAGACCAAGAGTTAGGATCTGTTGATGACGCTTTGACACCTGTTACGCTATAAGGAACTTTAGTTTGTTTCGGTCTACCTTCGACAGGGGTGAGCTTCCACATTACCCACTGTTTTAGATTAATTAATTCTTGCACAGGCTACACCTCAAGAAAGAGTAACATCGCAGCTACGAAAGGTTTTTTATTTACTTTAATGTTATTATCACAGCATAGTAATTCGGTATCGAAATGACCATAACGAGATGAAAGTGATGTTAAAGCAATAAAGTCATTCTCATATTTAGTTACACAAATATCACGATCTAACATAATCTCCCACGCTTGTTCGGCATTATTACACGGGTCGAACAAAGTTTTAAACCCGTCTATTTTAACAAGTCTCTCACCAGCAAGATGAGTTACATTAAATTCTAAACCTAACTTTTGAGCTACTTTTTTATTAATTTCAAATTCAGTCATTTCACTCTCTCCTTAAAATAATTAACCCTCATGTTAGAGGGTTTTATGTAATGCGTCAAGCTATATTTTCAAGAGCTTTTAATAAAATAATGTTTATATTTGATTTTCCAGTTAATAAATTTCGCTTTAAATGGTCAATAGTAATATTCATTTTTTCACAAACAAATTCCTCACCGTGTTTTTTGATTTGTTTTTCTAACCGTTTAACTCTATTTGACATTGTTCATAATCTCCATGAATTGTTCTGGTGCGCTAATGAAACTAAATATACCACCACCGTTAGACACAATGCTACCGAAATTCGCCTGAGCCTGACCTCGTTTATCACTTGGGATCAGTTTCCAATTAGGTTTTTTCATCTCCAAAGCCATAAATTGTGCTATACGAGTACCAACCATTTCGGGAGTGATTAAACGAGGAACGAATCCTATGTAATCACTAGATTTCATCACATCATTAATCCGTTTAGAAGTATTACCTAAACCATAGCGGATCATACGTCCGTTTTCGTCTTTAGTAGCACCAGAGTTATTTCTCCATAATCTGGCACCATATTTAGCACTCATTAACTCACACGCTTTAGATGTTGCTGACTCTGACTTACCATCGTCATGAGGTGTTCCGTTCGGTTGGAATAGTTTATAAAATTCAAGCAGGGCTTCATCTGAAACCCCGTGTTTAAGTTGCCACTCGGTTATTAAATTTCCTGTAATTGCGCTACACATTTGAAATCCTCATCGTAAAAAGTATATGTTTCAAGGCTATCTTCAGCGTCTCGAATGATACAAGTATTCAATCTTTTATTATCAAGTTTGCGATAGAAATGAGAATGATATTCAACACGGTTATGTTTTATGAAGTAGTCCATAGCACCATCGTTGACTTCATAAATAACACCTTTTACTAGTTTCATAAAACAACTCCAACAATTACAAGGAATACCAAACAACCAATGTAAAATTTAATACTGTTTTTAACTTGCTTTTTATTTAGTTTCACAGTGATTCAGCACCATTAGTATATCGTGACGAGAATGATTGTAATTTGTTTTCTTTAATTTCCTGTATACGACCAACGATATGATCGGAAAACATGTGAAGTAGACAGGGATCGCTAACACCATAATGATCAATGCTAGTAAATATTCTGGTAACTGTCTTATTTCTAAATCTAAGAAATTTCTAAACCAATTAATGATCCCCACTATCAGTTCACCAGGTATTTTTGTTCCTAATGATAAGCAATCAAAGTAGTTAAAATCATATCCAGCACTTTTAGCAACTGACGGGAAGTGGTAAAAGTGTTTAAAAGTGACTGCTCTACCCTCATAAATCACCATTTTATTTACTACCTCCGCACATATATTTAATTTGGTGTAAACAATCGTCTAACGCATTATGATGAACACCTTCTCTGACATAGTTTTTAGTATTGATATTAAACCAGTCAACAATTGTTCTTACATCTCGAACGTTCCAGAATTCCCACGGAACATTAACATTGTTTTTATTAAACCAGTGTTCAAGAATCGTGATATCGAAAACAGATCCATTTCCCCACACCTTAGTGTCAGGTTCGATAAATTCCGCAAACTCTAAACACACTTTATTAACTGGTTGAGTACCGCTAAAAGCCTCGTTACGTGCTTCTTCATTTTGTTCAGACCACCACTTCATTGTACTAGGCGATATAGTACCAAGTGTAACAGCATCGCTAAATAAAATACGAGCGTAGAACTTTTTACCTGTCTCACCAGTTTTTCTATCGAAATAAACAGCACCTATTGAAAGTACTGCGGAAGTTGTAGCAGTGTCTAGTGTTTCAATATCAATCATTAAATCTTTCATAATCCTCTTGCTCTCCAGTTATTAGCCATTTCTAAATATTTAATATCGCCTGTTTCTTCGAACTTCTTATCACACCATTCTGATGGTTTCATTTAATTTCTCCGCTTCTTTTCGGTTTAATGATTGGGCGGTCATTATATCAATACCGAAAGTTTTATAAAATTTCTTCATTGCTTCTTCAGCCGATAAACCATTGTCACGTTGTCTACCCGCCCACACAGCTATTGATTCTCTTAGATTATTTTGAGCTTCGTTTAACAGTCTGATGTTTTTAGCAGCACCCATAGCTGCCACGGTTGGTGCTCCTGCTTTCAACATCATTTCTTTAACACTATTTGGATCTCTACTAGTGTCAATCAACGCTGAACGTAATTCCTCAAGTTCTTCAGGTGTAAGTAATGTTAGATTTCCTTCTACTCTTGGTGGTCCTTTACGTTCTGTTTTAATCGGTACTTCACCGCAATAAGGACAGCAAGCTAGATCCGATGGGTAAGGAAAACCGCAAGCAGGAACATTAGTACATGTAGTTACTGATTCAGTATCTTCAGACTTTCCTGCGGATTTTTTTTCAGCATCATCTAATGACCAGTGATAATGATTATCAGGTAATGGAAAACCTCTTGCCATAAACCGTCTAATATTACCAACTTTATCAATAATTAATGCTCGTTTACCAGGAACATAACGTAGTGCTCTACCGAATTGTTGACAGAAAAGACTATAACTTTCGGTTGGTCTATCCATCATGCAACATTCAATTGCTGGTGCATCGAAACCCTCTCCGAATAGGTCACAGTTTACTAATACAAGCGTTTTACGCTTTTCAAACCTATCTAATATAGAGGCACGTTCTTCATCTGAATTTTTAGCACTGATTGCCTCGGCTTTAATACCGTGTTGACGAAACTCTTCTGCAAGTTCTTCAGATGATTCCACACTTACCGCAAACACTACTGTCAATCGGTCCTTAGCATACTTCAACCATGTTTCAACAGAATCACCCACTATTCTAGATTCACTTACTGCTTTATTCAGTTGAGGTTTACTATAGTCGCCGGTTGTTTTACTGATCTCGACCATTGCTAAATCTAAATCAGTTTCTTCGATTACAAGATCGTAGTCAGCAAGATAATTTAACTTTATTAACTCGCGCATAGATGGACCGACAATCATTGAATCAACATAACCACTTGCATGACGTCCCAAACCTTTACCATCTGCTCTAATAGGTGTAGCTGTAACGCATAAACCTCTTGCGTTTTTAAATTTTTCTCTGCATTTTCCCCACGTTGAACCTTTTATTAAATGATGACCCTCATCTGTCATATATAAAGAAACTTCATCGTGCCATCGTTCGTATTTAGCATTAACAAGAGTTTGAGCACTAGCAATTATTACGTTAGCTGCTGGTACAAAATAACTATGACCTAACTTTTTCATTTGTTGGCTTGTTGAAAACTTGATTGCTGATTTTTGAGCTATGAAGCGATGTTTTACTTTTTGTGTAGCAACAGCAAGAGCAATTTGTGACACAAGTTCTTTACGGTGTGCAACAATTAAAGTGATACCTGTTTCCAATCTTGCGAATTCTGCCATCACACGAGTTTTACCAGCACCCGTGGGTAAAACTAAACATACGTCTTTATCACCAGAATTCCAGCACTCTGTTACTCTTTCTACTGCATCAACCTGATGTGGTCTTAATGGTTGCATTTAATAACCTCCTTCAAATTGAAAATAATTTTAAATTAATAGTTGCAATTTGTAAAGCCATATTTTAAAGTTAAACCAACTTGAACGAAACGGAGATTTATAAATGAATTACACTATTGTTTGGAATGAAGCTAAAAACGAAGGGGTTATTTTTAGCGGTGAAAGTGCCAAAAGAGATATAAAGATGGCAAAAACGGGTGATAGTAACGGCATGTACTCAACGTTAGCTGGTGAATTTTACGATACATATGGTGAGTACGAACCTTGTACAAGCGTTTCACTTTCTCAACCATCGGAAGATATGGTTAAAGCAGGTGTTGAAGCATTGCGTAAATGTGATCCAGCATTAATAGATGAAGAAAGCACTATTGAATTAATTTATAAAGCAATGATTGAAAAATTGACTTGCAATCCGTAAAGCGATAGTTTAAAGTTCTTAGCACTTATTAACAGGAGATATAAAATGATTGAGTTAAAAATTACTGGTGATGCTTTAGAAGTTAAAAGCGAAATTGAAAAATTATTTAACATGACGTCTGATCGAACAATGGTAGTAAACAATACCATCGATACATCACCCATTGAAGAAATCGTAAAGGAAAAACTTGGCGATTTAGTTATTGATGGTAAAGAACATACTGCTGACTTTAAAGGTGAAGTTGATGCTAGTTTAGCTGAACAACCAGAACGCGATAAACGCGGTTTCAAATGGGATGAGCGTATTCATTCAACAGGTAAGACAACCAATAAAGACGGAACATGGCGTAATGCTCGCGGTGTTTCAGATGAAACATTAGAAATGGTTGAATTGGAATTAGCCAAAGAAGCTAAAGAAGCCGGTGTACTTGATACAAAGGTTATTCCTGATTCTATCAATCCTGACGTAGTTGAAGCGGATCCTGAAATTATCAAACCAGTTACAGACGCTGAAATGACAAGCGCAATGATTAAGTTCACACAATCATTGACAGGTGTTAAAGATGCTGAAGGTAATGCCGTGATCGGAAAAGCAGTTCCTTTACTCATGAAAAAAATGAGCGTAGGCGCTGTATATGACATTAAAGGTGATTCACAACGAAATGAGTTTTTAAACCTATGTAAAGCTGTAGGTGAAAACGCTCAAGAGTGGGAATCTATTTTAGGAGAGTAATAATGACTCAACACGCGGTATTTAGTGCATCAGGATCTCACCGTTGGATCCCTTGTCCAGGTAGTGTAGAACTGATTAAGCGTGTTGATTTTCACGAGCCATCGTCACCAAATGCTGAAGAAGGTACATTAGCACATGAAGTATTGGAAAATATAATTAAAGATTTACCAATACCAGAAAAAGCTGATGAAGATATGATTGCTTACGCGAATGAAGCAATTGAATATATATCAAACCTTGTGCCAATTGATCCTGACAACTCGGAATATAGAGTAACTATTGATTGGTTGATTAAGGGTCAGTATGGTACAGCAGATTATAGGTATTATGATGCTCGTGAGAAAACACTTTATGTATTCGACTATAAATACGGTTTCAATCCTGTTGAAGTAATCGGTAACACCCAAATGGCGTTTTACGCTATGGATGACGCAACATGGAAAGATGTTAAAAACATTGTTGCAGTAATCATGCAACCTCGCGCATATCATCCAGATGGACGTTATAGAAAGTGGGAATTTACCCGTGAAGAGTTAATGAAAATCGCGGTTGAATTTGAAAAAGCCCATAAACTAGCATTGTTACCTAATGCACCACTTGAAACAGGTAGTCACTGTAAATATTGTAAAGCAAGAGGTAATTGTCCAGCAATCCATGAAAGGATTAACGAGTTGAAAACAATATTAGATGCTGATCCACCAATGACAGGTGAACAATTGGGTGAGAGACTGGCTAACATCAGAGAACTACATGAACTAGTTGGTTACGCTAAATCAAGTCTTGAAACACAAGCTGTTCACAAAATGAATAATGGTGAGACTATCAACGGTTTTTCAGTAGTACCTAACATTGGGAGACGAGTTTTAAAAGATGAAAAAACACTTTTATCTTTAGCGCCTGTTTTCGGTGTTGATACTGAATTACTTTATGAACGCAAGATCAAACCACTTGGCAAACTTGAAAAAGAATTACCAAAAGAAATTGTAAATATTTGTACAGAACAACCTAACAATGGTTTTAAACTAGTACAATCTGAAACAACAACTAATAAAGCACATGCCGTATTTGGAGAATATAAATAATGAGTAAGCAAACTTTCGTAACTGATGTATACCGTTTAGTAGCTGGTTCTTTCGCAGATCAAAACACTCGTGATCATGAAGGTCGTGAGTTATCCGCTGAAAAATATAATTGGTGGGCAGGTTTAGCAATTCCTAAAACACCAGGTATTATGGATTGGAAACAAGAAACAGGTAATGCAACACTGATGGCAATTTTAAAAGCTGGTCAAGAAGCATTCCCTAACGGAGAGTGGAACTCACCTAACTTTTCTTGGAAAATTCAAGACGGTGATAAATTTCCGGATCGAATTGGTTACGCTGGTCACTGGATTGTAGGTTTCTCACGCAATACACAAATCGGTCCAGTACCATGTTATGATCAAAGTTGTGCAATGATTCAACCTATGATGACTAAAAAAGGTTGGTCATACCGTGTAAGTGGTTCATCAGTAGGTAATGGACGTACAGGTAATCAAGCTGGTGTTTACGTCAATATGGAAATGGTGCAGTTATGTATTGCTAACCCTGATGACATCATTGTAACTGGTCCGTCTGCTCAACAAGTTTTCGGCTCATTCGGTAATAGTCAGCAACAAACACCTGTTACACAGTCACAAACACCTGTTACACAGTCACAAACACCTGTTAACCTGATTCTAACACCAGCGGGACAAGGTATTGCACCAACTATTGAAGCATTGAAATCTATGATGCCTACTATGAATGACCAACAGTTGATTACAGCAGGATTTGTAACACCTGTTACACAGCAACCGACACAAGTGTTAGTCATTACTGAACAAGGTAAGGCTATTGCGCCAACTATTGAAGCATTGAAATCTATGATGCCTACTATGAGCGACGATCAGTTAGTAGCATCTGGATTCGCTGTTAAAACAACTCCCGCACCTGGTTTTCTGGCAGGTAACGGACAATATTAACGAGTGGGATGATATACCATTATTTTAAGGGGCTTGGTGCCCCTTTTTTATACAGAAGGAGGAAGTCATATGTATGTATATGACGAGGAGTGTTACCCTAATGTCTGGTTATTAGGTGCTGTACATGTTCAAACAGGGTTTAAATACGTTTTTGAAATATCTGATAGACGTGATGATCGGTTTCAATTATTCGCATTTATAGAACATTTGAAATCGCATGGTGAAGAAATGGTAGGGTTCAATACTATCGGTTATGACTATCCAGTTCTTCACGATATCATTAATAATATAAATTACATTACTTATAGTGAAATTTATAGAAAGTCAGATAGTATTATTAATACTGAGGATAGATTTGGTCATATCATTTGGGGCCGTGATATGCATGTCAAACAATTAGACCTGTATAAAATCCACCATTTTGACAACAAAGCACGTGCAGTAGGTCTTAAAATGTTAGAGTTCGCAATGAGAATGGATAACATTGAGGATCTACCTTTCAAACCTGGTCAAGTTTTAACAAGTGCTGAAATTGATATTCTCCGTGACTATATGTTTCATGATATAGAAGCTACACGTTTATTTGGTGAACACAGTGAAAAAGCAATCAAACTTAGAAGAGAGATATCTGAAAAGTTTGGTAAGAACTTCATGAATCATAATGATACTAAAATCGGTAAAGACTATTTCTTGATGGAACTTGAAAAAGCTGGTTTCCAGACTAAGAATGTTAGAACAAAACGCCCGTTTATCGATTTAAAAGACGTAATTTTTCCATATGTTAAGTTCGAAAGACCAGAGTTCAATCAAGTATTAGACTGGTTGAAAAATCAGCGAATAACCGAAACTAAAGGAGTATTTAAAAATCTTAATGCAGATATAGACGGTTTTAAATTTGTATTCGGTCTAGGTGGTATACACGGATCCATTGAATCACAATCTGTGTACAGTAATGACGAGATGGTGATAGTAGATCTGGACGTTGCAAGCTACTACCCTAACCTAGCTATTAAGAATAAAGTATACCCTGCTCACTTTGGCGTAGCATTTTGTGATATATATGAAAGTGTTTATGAAACTCGTAAAACATACGCTAAAGGAACAGCCGAAAACGGGGTTTTCAAACTAGCTCTTAACGGTGTTTATGGGGATAGTAATAACCAATACAGTTCATTCTTCGATCCTCAATATACGATGACAATTACCATCAACGGTCAAATGTTATTGTGTATGTTTGCCGAACAAGCGATTAAAATTGAAGGGCTGGAATTAATACAGGCTAACACTGATGGTATTACAGTAAGACTTCCTCGCAATCGTATTAATGATTTAGAAGCTATTCGCGAATGGTGGCAAGATTTAACCAAGTTAGAACTTGAAGAAGCTATTTACAGCGCTATGCACATTCGTGATGTTAATAACTATATTGCAGTGTATGAAAATGGAAAAGTTAAACGTAAAGGAGCTTACGGACACAGTGTAGATCTAGCGTGGCATCAAAATCACAGTATGCAAGTAGTTGCTAAGGCTGCGGAATCCTGTTTAGTACATGGTAGAGACATTAGAGAGTTTATATACACTCACGATGATCTATATGACTTTTTAATGTGTGTTAAAGTTCCAAGAAGTAGTAAGCTCATGTGGGGAGATCAGCAGGTTCAAAACGTGAGCCGTTATTATATTAGTGTAGACGGTAAGCCTTTTGTTAAGATGATGCCACCGCTTCCTAAAAATGGACCTGATGCACCTTGGCGAGAAATGAGCGTCAATAAAGGATTCACAGTTACCGTGTGTAACGATATTAAACTAGCATCATGGGATAATTTAAACTATGAGTTTTATGTCGCAGAAGCTGAAAAACTTGTTAACCCGTTAAGAGGTGTCAAATGATTTTTATAGACAAGAAAGTTATGTGTTATCGATGTCTATATATTTACAATTTAAAGGAGGCAAAGTTAATCACGAACAAGAGACTTACTCACACTAAAGACAAGTGTTGTCCGAAATGCGAGTGTAAAGTTTATTTTTCAGAATAAGAGGTATCAAATGATTAAGATCAAACGAAAGTTACACAATAAGATGTTTAAGTATCGTCAGTTAAAGTTTTATCAATATTCTATTGTTTCTGATCTAGGTGATTTAGAGTGTTACTATTCTAAATGGTTTTTAATACTCTCCTTCTTACCAGTATTATTCGTTGGTACTATTGCAGAAGGGTTCCCTAATACATTTAAAATGTTAGTAATGTATTTTAAAGAGCCTTATAGTTATGATGATTTGACAATGAGTGAATTAAAACAGTTAAAAAGAGGTATCAAATAACTAACCACCCGTCTAACAAGGCGGGTTTTTCTTGCAACAGATTTAAAATATCGCTATACTGATTACATAAATTATTAGCGGAGTTACAATATGTTTTATGATTACATTAGTTATGAATATTTAGGTGGTGCTACAATCAATTGCAGTTTCACCAGTGGAAAGAATTATTATTGCGTAGGTAGTTTTAAAAATCGTCGTTCATTTTACATCGATGATAATCAAAATGTTCGTATTGTATCAGATGACTGTTTTAAACCAGTTAAAAAAGATGTGAGAGTGGTAATTGAATTACCTAAACTTCCTAAAGAACGTTCAGATCGCATTAGACTATGTGAACGTTGGGAAATTACCGAACCAACATTAAAAGATTGGTTTGAAACTCGCCCTTTCCTCATCAAAGATGCTATGAATGGTTTAAACAGTAAGCAACTAGCTTTAGTTGACCTTCCTGAATTATCACGAGAGACAGGAAACTACTTAGCAGAATTGGCGGTTCGTTGGGGGTACTACAATCAACAGTCTGTCACACGTATTATCAATCGCGGTAAGCGTTTAAAACTATTTTCTGACGCTTTTCAGGGGTTATTAAAATGAAATTAATTTATATTGCCGGACCATATAGAGCGAGTTGTCAGTTGAAAACACAACGTAATATTGTTCGCGCGGAATCAGTTGGTAAAAGAGTTTTGACTCAATTAACAGGGTGGTTCCCTGTTATTCCCCACATGAACACGGCAATGTGGGATTTCGATTCAATGTTGAAAACGGTATCTGATAAGGATTATTTAGACGGTACTATGGAAATCATGAGACGTTGTGACGCTGTTTTAGCATTTGACACATCTGAGGGAACCCGTGCAGAAATTGCAGAAGCTGAAAAACTCGGTATTCCCGTTTATAAGAGGATTGAAGATGTCCGTGATTAATATGGAATGTAAGCTAGGGATGCAATTAATGATTGCTAATAACTCTATAGATGCAATATTGACAGATCCACCTTACGGATTAAGTAAGCAGCCTAAAATAGAAGAAGTTTTAAAACACTGGTTAGCAGGTGACGATTATAATGCAACAGGTTCAGGATTTATGGGTAAAACTTGGGATAGTTTTGTTCCTGGTCCGTCAATTTGGAAAGAAGCTTTTCGCTGTTTGAAACCTGGTGCATGGGCGGTTGTATTCGCTGGTAGTCGTACACAGGATTTAATGGCTTTATCATTGCGCCTAGCTGGTTTTGAAATTATGGACACCGGTATGTGGTTATATGGTTCAGGATTCCCGAAATCATTAGACATTAGTAAAGCGATTGATAAATCGTTAGGTGCTGAACGAGAAGTGGTTGGTAAACATTTGGCTCCGGGGATGGCAAAGCAAAACGTTTTACAAGGTGCACAGAATAGAAATAAGTATGAATTTAATAAATATTCAACCAAACCAGCAACCAACCAAACCAAAAAATGGGAAGGATGGGGAACAGCTTTGAAACCAGCATATGAACCTTTTATACTCGCTCGTAAGCCGCTAGACGGTACTTATGCTAATAACGTTTTAAAACATGGTGTGGGTGGTTTAAATATTGATGGGTGTAGGATTGGGAATGAAGTTTTAAAATCTGTTACAAGAGGTGTTAGCAAAATTGGAACATTTGAAGGGGCGGATGGTAATACCACACCTGACCGAGTGGGCCGATTCCCCGCAAATGTAATTCATGACGGACTTGATGAGCCGTGGGCGAAATATTTCTACTGCGCTAAAGCGTCTAAAAAAGACCGCGATGAAGGACTCGAAAACTTATCAGTAACATCAGCAGGTGAAATGACAGACCGAGAGGAAGGTTCAGACGGTTTAAACTCTCCTCGTGCTGGTGCTGGGAGAACTACAGGTGCTAGAAATATTCACCCAACCGTAAAACCTACCAATTTAATGCGTTATCTTTGTAGACTTGTAACACCACCTAAAGGGTTAATTTTAGATCCGTTTTCAGGCAGTGGTTCAACTGGTAAAGCATCATTGCTAGAAGGCTTTAATTTTATTGGTTTTGAAATGGATTCTAAATATTGCGAAATTGCAAACGCGAGAATAAAACATGCTCACAATAGTCGAATATGATCCTTCAGATATTTATAAACGTAGAACAGGTCGAGTGGCTAAAATACCACTCGAAACCCGTGAACAATTTAAAATGATGTTTGGAGAACTTAGAAAAGGTTTATACATTTATGAAAGAGATATTGATTTTGATAATACAGTGATTACTGACTTAAACTATCTACTAACCCATTGTGAATAATAGCACACTCCGCGTAATTACTTTGATACCAGTCAAGAACGTCAGACAGTGATTTGCCGGTATTATTTTTTAATTCTGGTAAGTTTTCAGTCTGACACTTTTGACACAGGTTTGCTTGATAACAACCGTTGGTTTTCGTTGAACACCCTGCGATAATCATCAGTGACACACTCATTAAGATACACAGGTTCAACCTTTTCAACAGTCTTGACATTCTGCTTCCATTTAACAATCTCATTAGAAACCCCTTTAGCAATATTTAAAGCAATTGTTTCTCGCTCTTTAATTCTATCCTGTTCGGCTTTTTCAGCAGATTGATACCCGAAGTAATAACCTACTAGAAAAAGACCGACAACGATTGTGACGGTCTTTAGGTTCATTATCTAGGAATCTCCACGTGAGGTGCATCAATGAATTTAGTTTCAATTGGTAGAGATGGGTCATTTTTCCAATTAACACCGAATCGCAATTTAACACCTAATTCATCACCAGCTTGTTTAATAGCTTTTAAAACCGGCATGAAATATTTTAAATCCCAATTCATTCCTGGTTTGATTGCAGTTGGTAAAATATCTACTGCATTACCATAACAAACATTTTCGTCAATTGGGCACTCTTCAAGGTGACGTGAATTCATGGTTTGCGAAACTCCTTTCGCGACATTTTTTCGTTGTTCATCAATACTGCGCTTACCTTGAATTATACCAAAGTCAACAGGTGATATTTCCAATGCTCTATTCAATACATTAATCAATAATGGATTAACACCGTTCAAGTTATCTAAACTTCTTTTACCAAATTTATAACTCATTTTAAATATCTCCTTAGATATTCATAACGCCCTTTACATAGAAAAGTAATTATTGCGATAGTTGAAAATATGACAAGTAATATGAAAGGTGGTTCTCTACATTCTGGAACTGTAAAATAAACAGCAGGAGGATAAATGAGAATCAAACTCATTAACGGGATAGCAATATATCTTTCCCATCTTAACGCTTGTCCATCGTAACCGATAAGCCTGACAAACGTCATCAGGCATAGAGTGATAAGAATTTGTGACATCATTGATCATCTCCTTTACGTATATTAAATACACGTCGGACAAATGTAATCAATACGTCACTATCACGGATCATCTTTAGAATTCCCACAATGACAGTTACTACAAATGCACTTATTAAAAATGACCACACTGGTTTATCAATCACTACACTGTGATAATAAGTAATATAAATCCCATCAACAGTGTTTGTAAACATTAGACCAGCAATAAACGATGTGAAAAATAATCCGACGCGTTTAATGATTGTATAACTGTTAGAAATACTAAAAAATATAAACGATCCTGTCAAAGATGCTAAAATCATAGGCGGTTCTACACCTGGTAAAAACTGACTTATCATTGCACCAGTGACACCACCGCTAACAGTCGCTATAATTGGTGAAGGTTCTGTCATATCTACGAATCTCTTAGTTTATTATTCAACCTCTATTATAAGGGTTTATCATGAGTGATTGCAAAAGTTACGTATCAGAAGAAGATATTAAAGCGTTGAAAGAGAGTGAGCTTCACATTGAGCATGTTGCACGATCTCGAAATTTAGCGGGTGATAAAGTTTTATCTGTTACTGACACCATTAGAGGTGAGAAAGTAACTAATCGAACTTTAGATGGATTGGAAGAGTTGTACCAAAATGCTCTATCAAATATTGGTTATCAACAATTGGGAGACTATAAACCAGGTATCAACATTACCGGTCGTAATCAAATAGTGTTTGAAAATGGTTCTTGGTACATTTATCGCGGTGATCTACCACATGTTACCACTGGTGCAACACTTACTGACGATGGTGGTATTTGGTCTGCAGAAAACCCTAACGGACAATGGGTTAATGTTGGTGACACAACTTTAAGATCTGAATTAGCATCAAATAAAGGTGCGTCAATTATTGGTTCCAGAAATGGCAATGTACAAGAACAGCTCGATAATATTAAGTCTAGTTATTCAAATATAATAACTCCTTATCAATTTAAAACAGAAAGCAATTCTTGGAATGATGCATTTAATGATGCTATTGCGTTTTCAGAAAATAATAAAGTTCCGATCCATGTTGGTGGGGTTTGGGATTTAGATGAAACAATAATAGCGGGTAATAAATCTAATTTCATAGGTTATGAATCAGCGGTATTTACAAATAAACAACTCATTGTAAGTGATGATCCAGAATCAAGAAATGGAGTCAACTCTCCAAATTCGCTTTTTCCTATCTATGGTAATTTAACAAATAACTCAGGTAATGTAATTTCAATTACTACTGCATTTCATGTTAACCAAAATTACAATAATCAAGGTTTGGCATTTTGGAATGGTTATTATTATATAGGGTATGATTTAGGCAACGGCAAAGGGATGATTGAGAGATATGCGCAAAATGGTGTTATTGATACTTCTTATGGCGGCGTATCCATACCAATTAATCATACCGCAGATTTAGCATATAGAGTTAAGGATGGTTTTATTTACTCTGCGAGCGGAGGCGGTGCGGAGCCAACTTATATTCGCAAAATAGCAACGGACGGAAAGTCTGTTGTTGAGAGTATAGATCTAACAAATTATGGTAATAGCGCTCTATGTGCTATTGATAATCACAATGATATTCTAATATTGCATAGCACTCTTAGCGGTGGAGATAGCGGGTTGCCTACATTCACTTTCTTTGAATTTGGTAATTGGGATCATCCTATTAAACAATTTACACTACCTAAAACTTTAGGTGTGCCTCAAGGAATGGATGTGTATGATAATAGTGTGTATTTCTATACAAATAATAAAATAACACAATTGTCATATAGTGGTGAAATAATCGGGGTAGTTACAATTCAAGCTCAAGGAGAATCAGAGGGAATAGCAATTACTGGTGCTTATGGAGATGCTTTTATTTCTGTTGGATATAACAACCCTAGACGAGTTTGTGTTTCTAGATCAGCAAAAGCTAATTATGCTACATCAGTAAGTACACCAATTCAGATTTCAACTGAAAAATCACCTTGGGTAACCTTATTGCCTCAATTAATTCCTATTGGAGTTAGAAAAACAGGAGACAACTGGTCATTATTACAATACCTTTCTCTTGATAATGTGAACTACAGTTCAATTTGGAATGATCCGTATTTAAATGATGGTAATTTAATTATAGAATCTAAAACAAAATCTTTCTCGTGCTTGGTTTCAACTCATTTATCAATATCTGGTGGGCCATCAAATACATTCAAGGGGATAGCATCTGCGATAGGTAATTTTAATAATTCAACAGGTAAAATAGAAATATCTTTCATTGGTAGTGATGGCAACGTAAAAAAGGCTGCTGATGTTATTGGCGATGGTATAGTGCATGGTTTTATATTTGCTGGAGTACACTTTAAAAATACATAGGATTTTAAATGTATAGGAATAAAAAAATAGACTCTATAAAGGGTGTTTTAATATTTTTAGTTGTTTTTGGACACTTTTTAGAGTCTATGATTGGGTGGAAGGGTAGTAACTCTTCCGCTTTATTGCATGTAATATACTC
>OERH01000009.1_pt1 | contig 34390 bp, 45 predicted proteins | sample 1539931 | NCBI WGS metagenome assembly OERH01 (sample SAMEA3891233, study PRJEB23780) | metagenome | biome: terrestrial biome; feature: animal house; material: water of meat washing | place: Italy | collected 2015-05-12
GGCGACTGGTTAGACAGGGATAAGTAATAATAAAAGCACGCCACCTTCGGGTGGCACGAAAACTGCTGTAATGCAATGAAAAATAATGGATTATTTTTCGCGTTGTCCACATTTTGCCATAGCGAAAACCCAGCCAGCCCACTCTTCTGGCTGGGTTTATTTAGAGGAATAACAAGGAGTAGGGAATGTTTGATCCCCAAAAGGTAAATGAAAATAAAGAGGCGTTTTTTCTGTATGTGAATGCCAGTGGTGAACTTTCTGCACAAAGTGTTATCAGGGTTGTAGAGAGAGAAGGATTTGTTCAAGGGTATTCTTTGAGTCGTCGTGGTTTTAGGACTTTTCGTAAAGATAGAATCTTGCGAATGTTTGATTCAGAAGCTGCCCTTAATGAGGCTTTTACTGCATGGAATGATGAACTGCCTCTGACTTCCAGTGATTATATTCCTCCCAAGAAATCCACGTCGAAAAACAAATTCTCTATTTGCTTTACTGGGTTTAAACAATCAGATAGGGCGCGGTTAACAGAAATAGCCATTAATAATAATTTTGATGTGAAAATGGATGTTTCAAAATCGTTATTCATTCTTTGTGTTGGTGATAATAAGGGATGGAGAAAGGTTCAAAAGGCTAACGATTACGGTGCACTTATTCTGAGCGAAGGACAATTCCTGAGTTTTATAGATACTGGAGAAATACCTTATAAATCTGAAGATATTGGTGATGCTTATCAACAAAATATAGAAAAGGATGTTGAAGCTTGGCAACGTATGGTTGAAGAGTTTTCTTTAACTGTTCGTACGGTGCGGGAACCAAGGCGAAGCACTGCGCTTATAGCAAATTTTTCTGATGGTTTTGCTGTTGGTTGGCGTTTCGCTGTGAAGGAGGTCTTTAAAGAGGCGCTTGATATAAGGCTGACAAAGGTTACTTATGGTGATTACATTTATGAGGTTTGGACGCAAGGTTCCTCTTACCAGTTTCACCAAGGAGATGTATTTTATAGTGACCGTAGTGGTTATGGTTCTTTCTCTGAATTTCTACAAAGAGATGATGCAGTTGTCTTACAGGTAAAATATGAATGTTTTTCTGGTTACGATACTGTTTCCTTGTTTGATGGTTCCTTTAGCGGTGAGCTTTCAGTTAATGGGCGCATAGAACCTCGCATTGTTGAGCGTCTTCCTGTTTTAGTTGAAAGTCAAACCTATGACCCCGGAAAAATTATTGTGGATGTTTTTATCCCTAATGAAAAAAGAAATAAATTAAAATTGTTTGGTGAGTTGTCGATGAACCAAGATGATTTTATTTATCTTTTGCAATCCGGGTGTTATTGGCAAAAGAAAAAAGGGGAGCGTCCAGAATTGATAAATATTTTCGATGCTATAAAGAATATGTGAATTACATCATTGTGAGTGGTCCCAAAAAGAAAACCCGCAGTTTTTACGCTGCGGGTTTGTTGTTCATGTCTGTGAGATAGGGTGCCGTTTCGACCAACCTTAGCAACCGATTGACGGGGGATTACTCCCCCGTCGCGGTTATCTTACTTATTACATAGTAAGAATGCCGCAATTTCCGTGCCAGCAAACCTGAATCGTAACTCGCACGGTGATGTGTGGAGGATCCAGATTATCGCTACCGCAGTTATGCAAAGTAACAGGGTTTTTAACGGAATTTGCGTCATAACGCTTGTCTCCTGAGAGGAGAGGCGCTAACCTTCTACTTGCGAAGGTAAGAAGTGTTAGGGCCTCGGTTAAACAGAAATGTTTTCCGGGGCCTTTCCACATCTGGCCTTCGGGTATTCCCTCCGACCATCAGCCGAAAGGCACCCGCGCGTAATCTATCGCTTTTTTGTTAATCCGGCAATTCTGCCCGTCAGTCTCCGGTCAGGGGCAGGCTCATCTGGCTGTCGCCTCTGTGTGATGCCGGCAGATCATCCCAGGGGATGCTATGCGAAGAGTGCACGCCGGGAGCGTGTTTGGATGTGAATTTGTCGAAGGCTTCCAGTGTGGTGAAAGAAATGCCGCATTCCAGGTTATTACACTGGTAATACTTTTGTCTCACGGTATTCGAATCATTCCCGGGGCGGCTGGTACGGATACGGGCGGATGCGCCACAAAGCGGACAACGGAACATAGCGACCTCCCTTAATGTGGTGTTGCTGCTATTTTAAGTCGCTTACTCTGTTTCCGCTATCCAGTCCGGTATCTTCGCTTCCAGCTCAAGCTGCGTGGTAAATCCGCTGCCGTCGATGCTGTGCTCGGCTTTTGCAATGATCCAGTCCTGATTATCAATGTCGCTTTTAAAGCCTGTCACCGTGCCGTGCATTTCAGGGTAAAGCTCTGCACGTCCGCGCGCCAGCGTGATGGAGAATGATGCGGCTCCGCGCTGTAGCTGCTGCCACTTTGCCGCCGCTGCGCGTCTTGCTGTCTGTTCGTTCTGGTATGTCTTGCGCAGTACATACACGTTACCTTCCGCGCCTTCCATGTAGTCGCCTTCACGGCTGCTGCTTTTCTCCTTTTTTGGTTTTGGCGGTTTGCGGCGTTTCACGCTGACCTTTTTCTTTTTCCCGTAATTTAAATCAAGCCAGTAGGCGCGCACCCCCGTATACGCCTCACGGTCAGCAATGCGAAATTGATGACGATCGCCGCTGCTGCGTGTGATGGCGAACGACGGCAACGGCTGGCCCAGCGCGTTCACGCCACCGCCCGGCATAATAAATAACAGATAACCGCTTTTTACCGTGGTGATTGCGCCCAGCATTTCCGCCATGCGCGTAAGGAAGGACATGTCGCTTTCTTCGGTCTGGTCAGCATGGTCGATTTCGATATCCATCAACATTTCGCTGATTTGTGCTTTCAGGCCGTACCGGTGTGCAATGGCAGACACCACGCGCTCAACGGTCACATCATGCCAGGAGACTTCACGTTTGACGTTGAATTCTTCCCTGAAGTCTGCGCTCCTTGCGGAAATGGTCAGCACATCCGGAGGGCCTTCGTGAGAAATTTCGTCAACGATGTAGGAGCCTTTTTCTGTCAGCGGCTCACCCTTCCAGCCAATCAGTACCGTCAGACGTGTTCCCCTCGGCGGCAGCTGTAATTCCCCGTCTGCATCGTCCAGGGTGATGGTCAACTGGTCCGCTTCAAAACCCCTGTTGTCGGTCAGTGACAGACTCATCAGCCGCTCCGCCACGCCGGACAGTGTTTCACCTTCCGCAAGGATGTCGAAATCGGGACTTTTTATGGTGTCGGTATAACGGTTAATCAGCTGAGTGGTAATGATCGCCATGGTTTCCTCCCGGTTCTGCGTGATGATGTCACGCGGGCGTAAGCCGGGGGGACCGCTTTTTGTTGTCGCTGAGCAGGGAGAACAGCACAGGGGTGAAATCCGGACGGTGAGCAGGGAAGATTGTTGCTGAATCATTCAACGGATACAAGGGGCATAAGCTATGAGTGAAACGCGTTTTCATGGCGCCCGTGTTACGGAAAGTACCGACCTGGTGACGGCCATCAACGATGTCGACGCCAGTATTATCGGTATCGTGGCAACGGCGGACGATGCGGACGACAAGCTGTTCCCGCTGAACAAACCTGCATTAGTAACCCGCGTCAATGACGTGCTGGGGAAGTGCGGGACAACGGGGACGCTTTACCGTTCGCTTAAGGCCATCGCGGACCAGGTGAGTACGAAGGTTATCGTTGTTCGCGTGGCTGAACACAAAGAAGAAGGCGAAAAAACGCAGGACCAGCTGGTTATTGGTGGCTCTGAAGCTGACGGCAGCTACACGGGGATGTATGCCCTGCTTGTCGCCGAACAGGACGAGAGCATCGGCTACCGTCCGCGTATTCTGGCAGCGCCGGGACTGGATACGGAAGCAGTGGCTAAATCCCTGTGCGTCATTGCGGGTAAGCTGCGCGCGTTTGTGTATGCCTCGTGCCACGGCTGCAACACGATGGCTGAAGCCATTGCGTATCGTGAAAAATTCAACGAACGCGAGGTGATGCTTCTGTGGCCGGATTTTATCGCTTACAACCCGAAAAGTGGTAAAAACGAAACGTTCCCCGCGCCTGCCTATGCGTGCGGTCTTCGTGCGTATATTGACCATGAGCAGGGCTGGCACAAATCGCTGTCCAATGTTCCGGTTAAAAATGTCCTGGGCATGTCAAAACATGTTTTCTGGTCGTTACAGGCTGAGGACAGTGACGCCAACAGCCTCAACAACAAGGAAATCACCACCATCATTCGCCGCAACGGGTTCCGCTTCTGGGGCAACCGCACACCGGAAACGAACGCCTACATCTTTGAGGTGTATACCCGTACCGCACAGATGTTGGCTGATTTAGTTGCGGATGCGCAGTTTGAAACCATCGACAGTCCACTGACGCCCGCGAACGTGAAGGATGTTATCAGCGCCATCAGGGCAAAACTGGATGCGCTGGTGACTGCCGGGAAGCTGATTGGGGCGGAGTGCTGGTATGACGTGGTGGATAACGGCACCACGGATTTACGTCAGGGACGTGTGCGTATTCGCTACAAATACACGCCCGCTCCGCCACTGGAAGACATGGAGCTTTACCAGACGTTTACAGATGAATTCTTTGGCCCTGCCTTTGCGGTGCTGGGAGGTGCTTAATGGCTGTACCAAAAAATCTTCGCTTTTTTACGCTGTTTGTGGATGGCGAGAATGAAGTGGGTAAGGTGACGTCTGTCACTTTGCCAAAACTGACGCGCAAGACTGAGAGTTTTCGTGGCGGTGGCATGATGGGGGCGGTCAGTATCGACCTCGGTCTGGACGATTCTGCACTTGATGCCAGCTTTGTGATGGGCGGCGCCGTGCGTGCCCTGTTTCTCAAATACGGCGGAACCATTGACGGGACGCTGCTGCGTTTTGTCGGTGAATACTACACCGACGACGAAAGCGAACTGTATGAGGTTGAGATGCGCGGACGTGTGACGGAAATTGATACGGGGGAGGCCAAACAGGGGGAAGCCACCTCGCACACGTACACCATCAAAAACACCTACTACAAGATGAGCGTTGACGATCGTCCGGTCTGGGAAATCGACCTGCTGAACTTCATTTACCGCAAGGACGGCAGGGACATTGTGCCCGATCGCATCCGTTCCGCGCTCGGGCTTGGCTGATAAGTAATATGCAGGCGGCGCAGTGCGTCGCCTCTGACTGAAAAGGAGACCTCCATGAAAAACACCGATACTGAAACCCGTGATAACAGCGTGGCGGATGATGTGGCGACCGGTGAGGATGCAGCCGCTGAACGTGGCGTAAAACTGCTCCGTCCGGTTGAGCGTGGCGGTGAAAAAATCACGTACGTGGAAATCACCGGGGCGATTGAGCAGGCTGGTTCCCTGCGCGGTCTGTCACTGACTGACGTGCTGAATCTGAAAACGGATGCCATGTTCACGCTGTTGCCCCGCGTGACGTCGCCGCGACTGGATGAAGTGACGCTTAAAAAAATGTCGTCACGCGACTTTATCCAGTTGTGTGCAGTGGCCGTAAATTTTATGAGCGAGCCGGACTCTGGCGGGAAGAGCGCGCAGGAGACGGCAGCGTAATCAGCCTGGTGTGCTTTGAGCACATCGAAGATCTTGTGGCAGATATCGCCGTTGTTTTTAACTGGTCGCCCGCCGAAATCTTCATGATGTCCCCCGGCGAAGTGGTTGCCTGGCGTGAGCGGGCGGCACTTCGTAGCGGGAATACCGACAATGAAGACTCTTGATATCCGGGTCGCTTTCAGTGCTGTTGACAGGCTGACCCGGCCTACCGAAAACGCCCGCCGCCTGATGGGGCAGTTTGGTGACGCCATCCAGCGAACGCAGGGGGCGATCAAAAATCTCGAGCGTCAGGCGCGTTCATTTGAGCGCGCCCGTGACGCTGTCAGTAAAGCGGATGCGGGCATCGTGAAAGCACGACGCCAGCTTAACGCCCTTAATCAGTTACAACGCACGGGTACAGTGCTCAGCGAAAAACAACAAAAGCTGATGCAGCAGTTAAGCACCCGACTTGAACGCCTGAATGAAACCCGCACGCGTGAAATAGAAAAAATGCGCGAGCTGGGTGCAGAGCTGAAGCGCCATGGCATTTCCCTGACGGGCAGCGACAACACCATCCAGCAGGCTATCCGGCGCACCGAACAATACAACAATCAGCTTGAACGTGAACGGCAGGCGCTGACCCGTGTCACGCAGGCGCGTGAACGTTATTCACGGGCGCAGGAAACCGCCGGAAAACTGAAAACCGGCGGCGCGATGGCTGTCGGTGCCGCTGTGGCCGGCGGCTATGCTGCCGGACGCTTTCTGCAGCCCGCCATCGGGTTCGGGAAAGAGATGTCGCGTGTGCAGGCGCTGACGCGTATCGACAAAACCAGCCCGCAGTTTAAGGCGCTGCGCGAACAGGCGTTAAAACTCGGCTCTGAAACGCAGTTCACCGCAGGCGATGCCGCCAGTGGTCAGGCATTTCTTGCCATGGCGGGCTTCACGCCGGAGGCCATTCAGGCGGCGCTACCTGGTGTGCTGAACATGGCAACGGCCAGCGGCATGGACCTCGGCGAAACTGCCGATATTGGTTCAAATATTCTCACGCAGTTTGGTCTTTCTGCTGACCAGATGGATCGGGTCGGCGATACCCTTACCGCCGCGTTCACCCGTACCAATACCGACCTCCGCGCGCTGGGGGAAACCATGAAATACGCGGGGCCGGTGGCGGGCAAGCTGGGGATATCGCTGGAACAGGCTGCCGCGATGGCGGGCGTGCTGGCGAATATGGGGATCAGGGGGAGCGATGCAGGGACGGCGATGCGTGCCAGCCTTTCCCGCCTGGCATCACCTCCAAAGGCAGCAGCAGAGGCGCTGAAAGAGCTTGGGGTATCTGTCTCCGATGCGAACGGCAAAATGCGCCCGATGGAGGATGTGCTGTCCGACCTTTATAAAGCCACCCGCAAATACGGGGAAGTTGACCGGGTATCGTTCTTTAAGGATATCGCCGGGGAAGAGGCCTTCACATCATTTATGGCCCTCGTTGACGCGGCGGGTAACGGCTCCTTACCCAAACTGAGAAAAGAACTGGAAGCTGCACGTGGTGAAGCAGAGCGCACGGCAAAGGTCATGGCTGACAACCTTGACGGCGACCTGAAATCACTTGGCAGCGCATGGGAAGGGCTGCGTATTCGCATTGCCGATCTGGTTGACGGGCCGCTGCGTTCTGCCACACAGTGGCTCACGCGGGTGGTCGCAAAGGTAACAGCGCTGGCGCAGGCACATCCGGCACTCACCCGCCAGTTACTGATCGCAGGCGGTGCACTGCTGGCAACAACGGCAACGGTGGGCTCCCTGTCGCTGGTTATCGGCGTGCTTTACGGGAAGCTGGCCACGTTGCGTCTGGGCTTTTCTCTTCTGACCAGCTCCATGAACGTTGTCCGGGTGCTGCCTGCACTGTGGGGTATGGTGACAGGCTCCGTCTCCCTGCTGGGTGGTGCTCTCGGGGCGTTGTTCAGTCCGGTGGGCCTGATTGCGGCGGCTCTTGTGGCTGCGGCTGTTCTTATCTGGAAATACTGGGACCCGATTAAGGCATTTTTTGCCGGGGTGTTCAGCGGAATTATGGAGCGGCTGACCCCGCTGCGTGAAACCTTTGAACAGTTCAGCCCCATTTTCGACATGATCGGCAGTGGTATCAGCCAGGTGTTTAACTGGTTCATGTCACTGCTGTCACCGATGGAATCCAGCAAGGAAACACTGGATCAATGCACCAGTGCCGGCGAAGTATTCGGCAGGGTTCTTGGCGGTGCGCTGGAGCTTGTGCTGACGCCTGCGAAAATGTTGCTGGATACGCTGGGATGGATACTGGAGAAGCTGGGCGTGCTTCCGGATGAAGCGGAGCGGGCGAGAAAGAAAATGGAGGACGCTTCAAAGGCTCCTGTGATGTGGGAATGGGATCCTGCTCTCAAGAAAATGGTTCAGAAACCATGGACTCCCAGCCCGGCCCCGTCAGATAAACCCGGCGACAAAAAAGACGATAAACCCAAAGACAACAAACCGCTTACGGATGGCAATACCGGAACCATGCGCAGGCTTGGCAAAATTGCCGATAACACCGGTGGCCTGCTGAATGAAGCAAAGGACGCTAAAAAACGCATCGGTCCCGGCGATATTGTCTTTAAGAACCTGCCCCGTGCGCTGGCCGTTCGTGGTGAATGGCGTGAACGTCAGGTTGAGCGGCTCAGTAAAGCCACACCGGCAGTCAGCATTCCGCAAGCCGTTACCGTTACACCACCCCCGGCGTTGCCGCCCGTTGTTGCCGCAGGGACAGGACAGGTGGCAGAAGCCATCCGGCGCCCTGTTGTGCCATCCGGTGGCGGAGATGCACGCCGCCAGGAGCCAGCCAGATTTGGCGGTGAAATTCATGTTCACCTTCATAACGTTGTCACACAGACACCCCGCGAACTGGCAAAGTTGGTTGGCGAGGCTGTCAGGGCAGAAATGGAACGCCGGGAGCGTGCCGGACGTAGTAGCTTCTACGATAAAGATTAAAGGAGTCATGACCATGATGATGATCTACGGCATGTTTGTTTTTGAGCTGCGCACGCTGCCTCATCAGCAGTTGCAGCAGAGCAGGAGCTGGCGGCATGTGAAGAATGAGCGGATAAACCGTTCAGCAAGCTGGCAGTATATCGGGGCGGGGGAAGATCAGATCACGCTTTCCGGTGTGCTTTACCCTGAAATTACGGGCGGTGAGGTGTCCCTTACACTGTTAACCACGCAGGCCTATACCGGGCTTCCGTGGCCCCTGATTGATGGTGTTGGGCAAATCTACGGTATGTATGTTCTGACCGGCCAGAATATTACGCGCTCTGAATTTGACCGCTACGGTAAGGCGAAAAAGATAGAATTTTCACTGACGCTGCAACGCTGTGATGAGGACATGCGCGAACGCCTGCAATCCTCATCGTTCAGTGATATGTTGAGCAGGTTTAAGAGTGGGGCTTCATCAGCTATGAATGGTGTCTCCGGTGCGATAAAAGGTTTTTTTTAATTTATTACTGGAAAGCGCGGTATATCCGCGCTTTATTGTCACACATAATAACCTGTTGATATAAAATCATTTTATATCTCAGTTTCAGAGGTGGGTAATTTTTTCCCGAAAGTAATTTCCCCGTCCGAACAATCTGACCGCACAATACATCAGCATCCTGCGCCAGCGGGGAACACCCAGTACACACATCGCATCAAGAAATATCTTGTCCGCTTCGTGCTTTGTCCGCAGCGCGTTGTCGTACAGCCAGTCGTGAATAATCGCCGCTTTGGCGTAACGACCGTGTGGCGGAAATACCGACCAGAGAATGCGCGGTACGCTGGCAAGGTCTGTGACATACCCCGCAGGAACCGCAATCACATCCACGGGGTTATCCGTCAGCCAGAACTCAAACGGCTCAACCAGTCGCCAGCGGTAATCATCGAGCATTTCCAGCACGGCAGGAGTGGTGAATTTACTCATCGCCCCATCCCACAACATAACGGCGAACGGCGTCGGCACTGTCCAGTCCTGCCACGTCCTCTTTCATCTGCCGCTGGCGTTCGTGTATCTGAAAACCACGGATAACCATCGCCTGCAACATGGCAGCGTCCAGCTGTACCAGCTCTTCCGGCGTGAGGGTGACGTCCTGGTTATCCGCGTCAGTCCAGAAAAAGCCCGCCGGAAGCGCACCCGCCTGTGCCACAGCAATCACCGGTGCCAGGCGGCTTCGTGAAATTTTTCCACCGTCCCAGCGGTGGCCATTCCACTCAAAAATAATTCCGGCGTTTTCCTGGTCATCACGCCAGCGACTGATTTCATCATGCTTACTCTGACGGATGCGCTCCAGCTGCGCTTCTGTCATCACAAACGGTGCAATTTCTCCGGCAAGGCCATCCTGAAGCGCCTGCCAGACGGCCCGGCCTGTTGCTGCGGTATCTGTGGCGGTTGCGGTGTATGGGATAAACTCTGTTTCCCCTTCAAACAACACCTGACAACTGATCGCGTCATGAGATATGTAAACCGGATTTTTAATTGACAAAATATTCATCTATCTAACCACCTTTTTCATTATGCGAATCTGATAAAGAGGCCAATTTCGTATCCGGTTATTGCACCTATATATCCGTACAGTGCAGCGTAACTGCCAGGGAATGAGCTTGTACCAATATCATCAACATTAAATATCAGCGTTTTCATGTCGGGCTTTAATTCAATATTAATATCCCTTAAATAACGACCATCTACCATGCGGCCACGGGCTGTCATAGTGAAATCATCTGCTGGCCTCATATATGCGGCAAGAAATACATTACCAACATCAGGTTCAAAGGTCGCACTATGCGATCTGATTCGCCTTGCTATTAGATCAGGCGTCACCAGAAATTCCTGCATGGAATAGAGTGTATCGAGCGAAATAAACTGTCTGGCAATTTCTGAAATGCTTGCCAGACTAATCTTTTTATCCGCGTCAAAATACGGAAATGCATTTCCGGCAGGCATTAATTTACTTAGTGCCGTCAGCATGTCATTCAGTGGTTGTTTTTTATCAAGAGCAGCTTTAATCGCCTTAACCGCCTTTGGTGTGGCAGCTTCCGTTTCGCTTTCACTGTCAGTATCGCTACTTAACTGAACAATACCTTTTTGTGTCGTGGTGGCATCCTGCGCAGTATATTTCCCGTCGGCCAGGTCATATGCAGCCTTGACTGCTTTGGGAGTTGCAGCTTCTGTTTCGCTTTCACTGTCAGTATCGTTACTTAACTGAACAATACCTTTTTGTGTTGTGGTTGCGTCCTGTACGGTAAATTTTTCACTTGCAATTTTTATAGCCTTCTTTATAGCGGCAGGGGTTGCGGCTTCTGTCTCGCTGTCACTGTCAGTATCATTACTAAGTCTGACAAAACCTTTTTCTGACAGGGTTGCGTCAGGGTGATTACGGGATTTTTCGTGTTCTTTGATTGCTTCATCCACGTAATCCATGGAGGCCATCGCTGTGCTTTTGTCTATCGTCAGTTCCACTATTGCTGCAGTGGATATGGACAGAATTATGCGGAATGTTTGTGCACGTCCGGACCCTTCGGCAACGGTTGGCTTGTAACTTTCGGCAGTATTGCCCACCGCGATCAAATCGCCGTGCTCATCAAATACACCAATTTCCCGGATCCAGAATCCGCCCGTTTCAGGGGGAATAACCAGCTCCGCAATAATGCGGTTCTGATGTGTTGTGTCCTGGGTGATGCGATTAACGGTATGTCTCCACACCTCATGCACAAGGTGGGTCTGCTTGCTGTCTGGTGTGGGCAACGTGCCGCCACCGTCGCCCACGGCCATATGTGTCAGGCGGACTGGCTTACCATCTGGCGCGGCTGCCTGAGCTAATTTTTTGGCACCAGTATCAGTGATAATGGTTTTAAATTTTCGTATCGTGGTACTCATGCTTAATCGTCCGGATAAATGGTGGTGACTTCACCGTCGTAAGTTGCTGCCGCCGCAAAAATATCCCCCTGGATCTCCTGAATGAGATTCAGCCCTGTCAGGTGGCGGCTGACCGGGCGGGCATCAGCAATCAACCGCTCCATTTCCAGATACATTTCCTCCGTCACGCCGCTGTCCAGTGTGCCGACTTCAACGGTAAATGTTCCCGGTTCCCCGCCGAACTCCCACCATTCAGACACGCGAATGAGGTATCCCAGCGGCTCAATGGCCCGGCGCAGTGCGCTGATGGTCCCTTTGTGTCGGTGTATCAGCCATGCGTCACGAATCACCTGTCGCTTTGTCTCTTCCGGCCAGTTGCGATCCCAGCGGTCAACGGAAAACGCCCAGGCGAGATAGGGCAGCAGATGCACCGGGCAGGTGTCCGGCGACCACAGCGTATTGAGGTCTACCGGAATGCCTGTAATGCGTGTTCCGACGGCTTCGGCACAACGCATGAAATTACTGGCTGATGGCGGTAACAGCGAATCACTCATTGCGCCCGCCCTCGCTGATACTGAATGACTCACAGCGCGCTGCCTGGGTGTCGCTGATAACTATGTTCTGCGTGGGTTCGGTTATCTCCACACGCTGCACTCCGTGCACATGCAGGGCGGCAGCAATGGCCGACAGCGCCACATCCTGACCGATAAGCCCCTGCTCAGCCTGCCACTTCCTGAACGACGATTCCGCCGCCGCAAGAATAGGTTCAGATTCCGGGCCTGGGTAAAAATACAGTTTTGCATTCAGCCGCCATGTCACGACTTCTGCGCTCTGTACGGTCAGTCGGTCGGCTACAGGGCGGGTGTCCTCCGCGCTCAGAACGGCGCGGACCGTATTCAGTAATGTTTCTGTTGCTGTGCCGTCGCCTTCTGCAGACAGGATGGAGACCGTCACGTTTGCCGGTGACGGGCTGATAGCCCGTGCATCACGAACCAGACCGCTTGCACTGCGGGCAAAATATTCGTATGCACCTGACGGACCGGCAACACTCAGTCCGTCATATGCCCGCTGCGCCCTCAGTCTCAGCGAGGCGTCGCTCTCCATCACCGCGTCGGTGGTCTCCGTTGCCGGAGTGATAACCAGGCGCTTTGTGTTCATATTGCCCGCGAGGTTGTCCAGGTTTGTCCCTGAACCGTGGCTTAACATGCAGGCGCGTGCGCCCTCGTTAACCCGCTGGCGTAACAGCATTTCACGAAAAGACATGGTTTGAGCGATAACGTTCAAGGGTTCCGATTCCAGCTCCAGCGCGGCGGAGACGGCTTCACGCTGTTCGGCAGGATAGGACGCAATCATCATAGCCTTTGTGTCAGCCAGAATTGCTTCAAAATCAGGCTCCGCGATGATGGCGGGTTCCGGTAACTGGGAAAGGTCAACAGCAGGCATGATTTACTCTCTCAGTGTGATGGTTAATTCAGTGTTCTGCATGGTCTGCATGACAATCCCGGCAATTCTGACTTCAGCATGTCCGCCCGCCTTCCAGGTCACGTCAACCGCATTCAGCGCAATACGGGGTTCCCAGCGCGTCAGTGCAATCACCACGGCGCTCATACACTGAAGGCGGGTGGTGTTATTCATGGGTTCGTCAGTCAAATCAGGGACAAGGCTGCCGTATTCCCGTCGCATCACCCGGCTTGCCAGCGGGGTGGTCAGAATATCCCTGATGGACTGCTTCAGGTGCGCCATATCGTTAAGGTGTCCCGTCCCGTCCGGGTTCATTCCTGTGTAGCGGGTTGTCACTGTGGGCCTCCTGTTGCGCTGCCACCGCTTTCCACGCCGCCATGCTTGTGCGTGTGCACGGTCACGCCGTTGGAAGTGAAATTACCGCCACTGTGTGTAAAATTTCCGCTCATCTTTCCGCCTTCTGTCACCTCAATCGTGGCGGTTTTCAGGTGGTTAGTACATTCAGTCACGGGTGTATCCAGTGTCACGCTGACAGAGGCCTGCAGGGTGGCCGTTTTCATGCCGCCGGCGCTCAGTGCGCTTTTGTCAGCGTCATAACGAATCGTTGCACCGTCCGGGGCGGTGATGACGATTTCCTTCAGGCTTTTGCCCGGTGCCGGAACGTCATCACTCCACAGGCTGCCAATTATCATGGCGGTTTCCGGATTGCCGCCGATACAGGCAATGACCACCTGTTCGCCGGGTGATGGTGGAAGCCACACATTGAAGGCGCCCGCGCGCGTGGTGTTCCAGCGCAGCCAGCCGGTTTCCAGACCACCGCTGCGAACGCGTACGCGCCAGGATTTCTCATCAACTTCAGAGATGATCCCGGTGCGGATGATATTGCTCAGCAGTCGCATGAGTTCTGCGCTCACCGTACAGCCTCCGCAATCCGGCCCAGCACCGTGTTATAAATCAGGCGTTCATCTGCCTGACTGATGCCCAGCAGCTCACGTACCGGGTAATCGGTGAAAATGCCCGGCGCAACCTGATCGCGCTCACCGAACTGATGAACGCGTGCAATACGTGCAGCCACGCCGTTGTAACCCACCGTCACACCGGAAGCATCTGCACGGGCTTTCAGGTAGCGGGCGGTGCGCAGTTTTACGAACATGGGGACGCGCTTTGTGCTGTCCTGGTTGATGCGCCGGGTGCGTATTTCCAGAAAACGGTCGATGTCATCCCGGTAAAACGTGCGGATATTGTTTTTATCCTCATCCCACCCGGTAATGGTTCGCCCGTATTTCCCCGTGTCGTGATGCCAGTTTTTCAGCGTGCGTGCTTCGTTATTCCAGATAAAGCGAATGCGTTCCTGTATCCGGGTTACGCGGCGTCTGCGTGGTGTCCACGCGGTCCCGTCCGGCGCTTTCTGTGACCGGATACGCGCCTGCTGGGCGCGGCGTAAATCCTGTGCCAGCTTTCTGGCGATGTTATTGATGGCCTGCTGATTCAGGCTGTCGCGGATGGCCTCAAAGGTTTCATCCACGCGGGTGAATGCCTTATCCATCGCTTTCACCCCACGTCACATCCTGGAATACATGCGACCAGTCGCCTTCGGAAGATGGCAGGCGGGGTTTTGGCTCCGGCAGGTGTTCTGCCTGCGGCGTGCCCTGACTGCTGCGCGTGATGCGAACGCGTTCCCGCAGAGGGAGCGTAAACAGGAGATCGGCGCTGTCATCGTCATTGATAACGGCGGAGAATTTGATGTCCTGATTACGCTCCGGATTGAGCAACAACTGTGGCTGATTTTCTGATAACCACGCCAGTAGCGGCAGCGTGAGGTCGTCCAGCTCCCCGGCGTAATCCATGACAAACATCACCATCTGATAGCGGTAAACAAACGAGGGCGTTTCTCCGGTCGTTTCAATGTTGCCGCTCTCCACGAAAATGGTGAATTTTTCCGGGTTGGCCTGACACCATCGGCATGAACGGGTCATGGCTTCACGCAGGGAATCAGTTTTCAGCATGGTTGTTGTCCTCGTTGTTCAGTCGTTGCAGCCTGCGCTGTTCCAGTAATTCAATGGCCCGTTTATCCGCGTTACAGGTTTCCAGTGCATCCAGAAGGCGGTCGCCCCATATACCGAGATTTCCCCATGTGGGCGTGTCAGGGAAGGGAGGAGGCGTTACCGGTATGGTCAGCGTCTGCGGTATGAGCCGGACTGACGGCGCTGGCAGTGGCGCGTTCTGTGTGCCTGCGCAACCTGTCAGTAAAACGAGTGTCAGGCAAAGCGTGGGCGCATTCATCTTTTTCAATATCGTTGCGTAGCTGTTCACGTCTTACCTCTCCGTCCTGATTGCGTTGCTGATTTTCCGTGCGGAGTCGCGCCAGCACCTGCTGCATATCCTGTACCCCGGCGCTGATGATATTCAGTGTGACGGCAGTACTTTTCAGGGTGCTGGCCTGCGCTTCGTTTCTGGCGTTCTCCCGGCCCAGCGACCACGACAGACGCATGGATGCTCCCCAGGCGGCAATCAGAAGGAAAGCGACACCCAGCATGGGCCAGAGCTTCATGCCGGATACGCCCCGTGTGGTAACTGAAAATGCGGGCCGTCTTTAAGGGTCTTCCAGTCACCTCCCCATTCCACCGGAATATTCAGCTCCCGGCTGGCCTGTCTGAATGCTGCTGCGATTTTTTCGTACAGCGGCCATTCCCATGACACCTGGCTGCCGACATAAGCCACAACATCCACGGCATGGCCCGTAAGGTGACGGCTGTTCATGGTCTGGCTCTTTCCCGTGTCCACAAGCTGCTTCTGGCGGCAACGGCTGCGCAGGCCTTCGGTGATACCAAAATCCACGGACGAGATTTCCAGTGCCCGCCGGGTCACTTTCACCAGATCAGGGTTAACACCCTGTAAATTCTTTTCGCTTCGGCTGCTGAACCGGAACTGACTGCTCATTCGTTTCTCTCCCCGTGTCTGCGGTTGAAGAAGGCTGTCACTTTGTCACGTACTTTCTCCGCGCCCATGAAACCAATGGAGGCGCCGATAAACGTCACGGCGTCTTCCGGCACCCCGAAAAAACGCAGTGAGCCCGCCACCGCCATGGCAAGAACGCCGCACGCCAGCGACCCGGTGATGGTCTGAACCAGCGTTCTTCCGTCGTAAAGACTCATCAGCGCGGAAATGCTGACTGCGGCCCCCACGGCATACACCGTGGGCAGGTGATCAAAGAGCCACGCGATAATCTGCTCTGTGATCCCCGTATGAATGCTGTTCACCGCTTTTCTCCCCACAACTGAATTAATTCCCGTTTTTTCTTCTCCGGCACCGGCAGCTCCACCTCCTGCCCGGCCTCCAGAAAGACCTGCTGACAGAGACCTGGATTGGCCTCCAGCACCTTTCCGGTGACGCCCTGCGTCGTGCCGTAGTGCCGGAAACAGAGCAGATCCACGGTGTCGCCTTCAAGCGCTTTCACTTTCATCAGCACAACTCCGCAAACAGGCGCGGACGCCCCAGAATGTCAGAAATGGCCCAGCTCACATCACGCCACAGGTCCGCCGTCTGTGCGTCCAGCGCGTCAGCCCGACGCTCGCCCTTTTCCGTTGTGTCCGCATCACGGTAACGCTCCAGAATCAGGGCACGGGTGGCGGTGTAGACAGCATTACGCCAGTGCCAGAGATTAACGCTCTCTCCGTTGATTAAAGGGGCCGGCACATCCGCCAGCGCCTGATATCCGGCCGCCTGTTGCTCCTGCTGCCACGCTTCCAGTTCACGGGTGACGTGTGCCACAGCCCCGGTGGCGGTATGCAACAGCCGTGAGGTGGTCACGCGTCCCGGCAGTCGTACCGCCAGGCGCAGATCGCGCAGTACGATGTCCGGCCAGAAGACACCCGCTGAAATACGCAAATCGCCGTCATCGGTGTCGGTGATGTCATCTTCTGCCGGGCCGTGCCCGGTTCTGGCAACCATACTCATTGGGCTCACTCCTGAAAAAATCGGGCGGTGGGTACGCGGCGTAAACGGTCACGGAGTCAAACCGGAACACCGCGCACGCCGCCCGCTGACGGGGTCAGTCGTTAACCGCGCTTCGCCTTCTGCGTCGCGGTGGTTTTTCGTGTTGCAGGCTTCCGCGTTGTCTTTTTACTTTTGCTGCTTTCGTCCTGCGCCTGCTGTGCGCTGGCATCCTCTGGTGCGGATTCATAGCCGGCTTTTTTCAGGGCGCGGGACAGCGTGGCAATCTCACGCTTTACGCCTGCATTCGGGTTCAGGTGCATCGCTTCGCGTAACAGCTTCAGTGATGCGGCCATGCTGTCTGCGTCAGTCAGAGCACGGCGGGCAAAAGCGCACGCCTTGCATAATTTGGCGCGCACTTCGTCCGGCATATCCTGGTTGGCGACAATTTCCCAAAGTGCGTCCAGTGGTTCGATAAAGGCGGACAAATCCGCATCGGCATCCGTCCCGGCCAGTGTCAGCACGGGGTTACAGATTTCTTCCGTCAGCACCGTGGCAGCCGTGCGCCCGAAATTGTCCGGCATGGTGAGGTTATGACGGACCACATACGCACCAATGCGCAGTGCCAGCGGCAGATCGCCGCAGTCAATCGCCCACACCATCAGCGTGGTAATCACTTCATCCTGCTGTCCGCCGTCAGCCTCCAGCGTTCCTTCAATCCAGCCGGAAAAGTCCGGCAACAACTCTTTCTTGATGGCGGCTTTCGCGCTTCTGGCCTGTACGCCCTTAAGGCGAGCCTGCGCCAGACGCAGACGATAAAGCACCTCTTCATGTGCGGTACGCGCGGCGTGGTCCACGCCTTCATCTGTCAGGCCTGCACGCTGTGCCATCACCTTCTGCCAGTGTTCCTGTGCGGGGGTTAGCATCTTTTACTCTCCGTTACGGGCGGGCGTGATGCCCGCCATGAGTTGATTAGCTGTCGGCGAACTTAAGGCCGGTGACCATTGCGCACTTGCCGTAATCCTCAACGACATAGGCATCGTTGATGGACTGGTAGGTGGCGATGCGGTTGTATTCCGGTTCGTCTTTCATCAGACGACGCATGGAGCCCTTCTGCCAGTAAATCGACAGGTTGTTAAACGAGGTGATCAGCAGCGTCGCGTCCGGGAAGAACGGCGCAAGGAACACATCCAGCCCGCCAATCGTGCGCGATGACAGGATGAGCTGCCCGGCAATCAGTTCGGCGTTCGGGCTCTGGCCGCTGATGCTGTTCAGAACGGGCAGGCGCAGTGAGTTAAACAGGTTGCGCCCCATGATAACCACGAGGTCGTCTGCTTCCTTGTGCCATTCATCCAGCAGGGACGAGCGCGCGTCCTGTACCAGGGCATCGGCGTTTGCATACTTACCCGCATGTGCCACGGTGTTGTCCATGTTGCGGGATGTCAGCGTCACGTTGTTCATCACGCGCGCGCTGGCGTGGTTGCGGATATGCTCCAGCCAGCCCACATTGACGTCCTGCAGGAGTTTGTTGGTGCCGAAGTCGGATTTTTCCGCGTGTGACGTGCCGTTAAAGCCAATCATGATGCGGTCAAGCGCCACCTGTCGGGCAATCTGTGCACTGATGCGGGTCTGGAAGTCATTGTGTGCCGACCAGGCATCCAGTTGCGGATAGGGAATAAACGTATCGTAATTCACCTGTTCGCACTGGTACTGACGTGCCTTCATGTCGACGACGTTAACCGGATTACGGCGGTTTGTTCCGTCATAGCTGGTATTCGTGCGCGCAATCGGTCCGGTGGTGTCCAGAAGGACTTTTTCGCCTTTCTGGTCAGTCACACCAATCACGTTAATTCTTTTCGTCAATTCGGTGCTGTCCTTTGACGCGTTTTCAAAACGCTGCTGCACAGCCGGATTAACGGTAAAACGGGATACCAGTGCGGACATCTGGATATTGTTAAGCGACGCCTGCTGCGCCATGTACATACCCAGCTTGCTGCGGGCATTGTCTGACATCACCAGATTCATAAATATTTGCTCCTTTGTCTTGCCTGTCAGTAGTCAGCCAGATGGTCGGCACCTGCGCCCGTTGCAGTAAAACGCTCCTGCGGGTCGCCGTCCTGTGTGCGCAGTTTTTCCTTCAGGGCTGCCAGCTCTGTGGTCAGTGAAACGATTTTCTGGCTGTCCTGCTGATGACGGGTTTCCAGCGCATTAAAACGGTCGATAATGGTGGCCTGTGACGTTGCAACACCTTCCACCGCTTCCTGAATACGGGAGAAGTTCGCATCGTCTGCCTTGCGACCACGGCCAATAATCCCCATTACGCGGTTAAACCACTGGGTGCCTTCTTCCTGGCGCTGTTCTGCCATTTCGATGATTTCAGCCTCGATGGCTTCGGAGATAAGCGGTGCTTCGCCCTGGGTGCTGTTGAATGCCATCACTGCCTGACGTTGCTGCGCCGTGAATCTCAGGCGCTCAGTGCCCAGGCTTGCCGGGGTGTCTGTCATCGCCAGCCCGACCAGATAGGCGCGCCCGTTAACAGAGAACTGCGGGTGCAGTTCGATACTGGAATAGATTTTCTTGCCGTCAGCGACAAGCTGCTTCATGCGCTCGGTTGGTTCGATTTCTGCATACAGCGCAGTACGTCCGGCCAGCGGGCCTTCCGTAATATCCTGCGTACTCAGCGCGGTGACATCGCCCATAGCACAAAAGTCGCTTGACGGATAAGGCGAGAGAATGTGCTCAACATTCACGCGGGCGGCGTAAACATCCGGATTGAAATTCTCGGCGGCTTCACGCAGATGTACCGGGCTGATTTCGCGGCCATCAACAGTTGATCCGGAGACAGCCACACGAAACTTTTTGCGGGATGTCTTTTTTTCATTAGCCATAGTGTCTTGCCCCTGTGATTCAGTTTCCGGTCATGATGGCAAAGCGCAACAGGCTGATACAAAGGGGTTTTGTTGTAAGCGTACGGGGAGAACACAGGTCGGGAGAGAACAGGAACGCGCGCGGGTAATCTTCCTGTAAATATTCAGGGGGAGCAAATGATTCAGGATGCTTTTGTTCGTCAGCGTGCGAGACAACTTTACTGGCAGGGGTATCCACCCGCAGAAATATCACGCCTGATGGGCATAAACCAGAACACGATTTATGCGTGGAAAAAACGCGACGGATGGGATGAAACGCCCCCCGTGCAGCGCGTCACGCAGTCCATCGATGCGCGACTCATCCAGTTGACTGAAAAACAGGATAAAACGGGCGGGGATTTTAAGGAAATTGACCTGCTGACCCGTCAACTGAAGAAGCTGCATGACGGCACGGGAGAGAAGGCCCCTGCAAAGAAAAGCCGGGCACGGAAACTTAAAAATCACTTCACGCCGGAACAGGTTGTTGCGCTGCGTGAAAAAATCATGAGCAAACTCGAGTGGCACCAGCGGGGGTGGTTTGACTCCCTTGAACTGTGTGCAGAGGCAGGGGTGCGCAACAGGATGATCCTCAAGGCCCGCCAGATTGGCGCAACCTGGTATTTTGCGCTCGAGGCACTGCTGATGGCGTTACGTGATGATGTGACGCAATCCTACCAGCTTAATCAGATTTTTTTATCAGCGTCACGCCGACAGGCGCTCAAATTCAAAAGCGAAATACAGAAGATTGCCCATGAAGTGGATGTGGAGTTGAAGGGCGGCGACAAAATCATCCTTTCCAATGGTGCGGAACTGCATTTTCTCGGCACCTCTGCGGCCACTGCACAGAGTTATACGGGGAACTTTTATTTTGACGAGTTTTTCTGGGTCAGCCGGTTTGCTGAACTGCGCAAGGTGGCCGGCGCCATGGCAACGCTTCGCGGTCTGCGCCGGACCTACTTTTCAACGCCATCAACGGAAACACACGAGGCTTACCGCTACTGGAGTGGCGACCGCTGGAATGAAAAAAAATCCGTCCGCAGTCGCCGGCCTTTTGATACTGACTGGAAAACGCTGCATAACGGGCTGATTTGTCCCGACCGCACCTGGCGGCAGATTGTCACGCTGGAAGATGTGGTTAATCACGGCTGGACACACACCGACATTGACGAAATCCGCGAAGAAAATACTGAAGACGAGTTCCGCAATCTCTATATGTGCGAATTTGTCCGCGAAGGGGAATCCGCATTCAGCCTGAACAGCCTGATAGGCTGCGGGGTTGATGGTTACGATGACTGGCCCGACTGGAAACCCTTTGCCCCCCGCCCGGTGGGGAATCGTCCGGTCTGGATTGGGTACGACGCGAACGGCAGCAGCGGGAACGGCGACAGCGGGGCCGTGAGCGTGGTGGTGCCGCCGTCTGTGCCCGGTGGTCGTTTTCGCACGGTGGAGACGCGCCGCGTTCAGGGACTGGAGTTTGAAGAGCAGGCAAAAGTTATCGAAGAGTTCACGTTCCGCTACAACGTGGAGCATATCGGTATTGACGTGACGGGCGGGAACGGGGAGGCCGTTTATCAGATTGTGAAGCGCTTTTTCCCGATGGCGATACCGTACACCTTCACGCTGTCATCCAAGCGCACACTGGTACTGAAAATGATGCAGCTTATGCGGAGCGGTCGCTGGGAATACGATCGCGGCGAGCGCGAACTGGTTACGGCGTTTAATGCGGTGAGAAGGGTTAAAACCCCCGGCGGATTTATTACCTATGAAACAGACCGCGCCCGTGGTGTCAGTCACGGCGACCTTGCATGGGCCACCATGCTGGCCGTGATTAATGAGCCCATTGGTGGCGAGAACGACGGTCAACAATTTACGGTTATGGAGTTCTGATGGGCAGAAAAAACAAAAAGGTTCATATGAGCGCGCGTGGCGACCTTGCCGATGCGTTACGGAGGGAGCCGTCGCTCAGTGCGTTCACGTTTGACGGACCTTATCAGATATCAGGTTCTGAACTGCTTGATCACATGTACTGCGCGGATAATGGCCGGTGGTACGAAACGCCGGTGGACTGGTACGGACTGGCAAAGGCGGCCCGGCAAACGTCCTGGCACCAGTCCGCCCTTTACTTTAAGCGTAATGTCCTGCTCGGGTGCTACATCCCGCACCCCCTGCTTTCCCGGCAGGACTTTTCAGCACTGGCGCTGGACTGGTTCGTGTTTGGCAATGCATTCCTTGAGCTGCGGCGCAATATGCTCGGCGAACCCCTGAAGCTGCGGCACGCCCTGGCGAAATACATGCGACGAGGCAGCGATCTGACGACCTGGTGGTATGTGCAGAACGGCAGGGATGATTTTCAGTTTCGCCCCGGCAACATCTGCCACCTGATGAACCCGGATATCAATCAGGAAATCTACGGCATGCCGGAATATCTGGGCGGTCTGCTTTCTGCCAGTCTGTCCCATTCGGCGGACATGTTCCGGAAACTGTACTACGACAATGGCTCACATGCCGGCTGCATCATCTACATTGGCGCGTCACAGATAAGCCGCGAAAGCATGGACTCCCTGAAGGCGACTTTGCAGGGCGCACGGGGTGGTGGTGCGTTCAAAAACCTGCTTATCCACTCGCCGGGTGGCGGTAAGGATGGCGTGCAGCTCCTGCCTTTTCAGCAGATCACCGCAAAGGATGAGTTCATGAACGTCAAGGCGGCATCCCGTGATGATGTGCTGGCCGCGCACCGCGTTCCGCCGCAACTGATGGGGGCAATGCCGGGTGAGAAAAGCGCATTCGGTGATGTGGAGAAAGCCGCCCGGGTTTATGCAATTAACGAGCTGATGCCCGTTATGGAGGCCATGAAGCAGGTGAATGACTGGCTTGGCGAAGAGGTGATCCGCTTTAACCCTTACGCACTGTTAGACACCCAGCCCACATCCTGACGCGCTCCGCTTGTCTGCTGCTTCGCCGGGGCATAAAAAATTTATGCCCCGACTCTTCAGCGCTGTTTAACGAAGTGCTGACGGCGCCCGCTTTTTCAGGTGATTAGCGATGTGCTTTTTCATATGCATAACAACATCGCCCCAGGCTTCTTTGTCCGGTTTATTGATAAATACGCGAACAGAAATATCGTCTTCCACCCGGACTCTCAGAGACACCCGTTCCGCATCCACTGAATATAATTCAAGTGCAATAACCACGCTTACCGGGTAGCCGCTGTCAGATGACTTAACCCAGGTTCGCACGGCCATACGGAAGATATTGTCTGGTGCAGATGCGATATTGTGGACTGAAAGCGGGCTAAAATCCGCCGCCGTCTTACATGGCAGGCCTGTCTCCACATAGCGGTGCAGGTCGCCATCATCGTCTTCCCAGTACATGGATGGAAGCCCCAGCCATTCTTCATAAAAATCAATCAACCTTGCTGCTTCATCCCGCAAAATTTGAGCTGCCTCAGCGCGTTTTTCTTCAGCTTCACGATTGATCTGGCATAAATCATTAAAGTGGCTCATGACATTATCCTCTTTTGAGTTGATGCCTGCCGCTATTCTGGCTTTGCCAGGGGGCTCCTGCAAGCTGGTTATTCCCTCAGATAATTTCACAACATCTCCAATCTTGTAGCCATCATCGCCGGGCGGATGCTTGCGTAGCCCTGCCGTGCTGACGTCATCCTGTCACCGCCTCAGAGCGATTCTGACGGCCTTATCTGCCATCCCATCAAACCAAAAGACCTCACGTCTTTTTCATGCTCAGCGTGAGAAATACAGCCATTCTGTTGTGTCGCTGCGACATCGTTCAGGGTATGCTATTTACCCCCTGAAACGCGGGCTGTTCCCCCGTCACCTGCGCGCAGAAAAAACGCGTTTTTTTGTGCACGCACGGATCCTTGACGGATCCAGCCACCACGGGGGCTGGAAGGGCAAAAAGTCGTTCAAAAAAATTGTGCAAATTTGTGCACTATTGTGCAGTATCATTACAGGATGTATATCGCTTCAAATGTGCTATATTTGGTTACATTAAGGCAGCGAAGAAGATGAACTTATCCTTATCAGTGTGACTACACGATATAGCCTCATCATTGTATGTGTATGGTAGGCGTGATAGCTTACCCCAACAGATTTGGGGGAGGTGGTTGACAACTGTAAAACCATCTCCATGTTAAAAGTAAATTAGTGATGTTTAAATGATTGAAAAAAGGAGACTAACTATGACCGTACGCCGCACCTATAGCGAAGAAAACTGGGACGTTTAACTCCTGTTTTTTTAGAGTAGTTTCAGTAGAATGGGGGCTTTGGCTCCCATTTTTTATGGTTAAATACAATGGATTTAGTTCTTTCTGCCCTTAGTTACATAGGGAAAATTTTTTCCAGTATTTGGGAATCCAGCCCTACGTTTTATCCAGGTGCTGCGGGTGCGCTTATTGCAGTGATTAGCATACGAAATCAGAGAAAGACATCGCGCGAAAAAAACTCATTGGATTTTGAGGCTGCATATAAACGTAACAAGGACATAGTTGATGCGTGGTCAGAAGTGTTACGCATTCATAAGGATCGCCATAATTTTCCGATCGCTGATTGGGGAAAAGAAGAATATTCTCAAACAGATGGAGCAAAAGCATTAAAACTCATTTTTAATGAGTGGGAGCGTTGTGCCAATGCCGTGAATAACGGTTTGTATGATGAGCGGTATCTATATCGTGTTTATGGTTCTACCTTAATCTTTCTTGATGTCCATTTTGAACCTTATATGGAGGAGTGCCGCAAGCGTAATCCTAGGTTTTACCGTAACTTAAAATGTCTTGCTCTCCGATGGCGTGTTAGGCGAGCGTATGAAGATCAGGAAAACGATAGTAGGGAATACAAAAAACTGCTCAATGAGGCTAAGCGATTGGTAGACAAATTGCATACCAAATTCTGATTTTGCATGCTTTGTGCTTCATGGCTTCTTGAATGGGACATCAGGGCGAGTTCGCCCTGATGTTGTGTTATTCAGGAAATAACGCCCGGATATTTCCTGCCATCTGACTGGTTATCTGTGCGGTTGGTACTGGCTGTGACACGGGGCGTTCGGTCCTGGTTTGTGTCACTGATAACGCCTCATCGCCAGCCCATGCAGCCAGTCGGTAAGCCTCTGCCGGATTCATCTTCAGAAGTGCCAGCCCGGCCAGAAAAGCCACGCGTTGGCCGCTTTTGCGGGCTTCTGGTGTAAGGCTGTCCAGCCAGGCGCATGCTTCGCCTTCGTTCTTGACGGCGGCGGGCTTCAGATAGAAACTTATCCGTCTGGTTGGTGTCGTCATTGGTTTACTCCTTGTCCATTGCGTACAGCCCATTAACCAGAGCAAACTGTGGCACCCCGTCCGCGATGAAAGTCGCATTAACTCCGCAGGCTTCGCGGATAGCGGGTGCCACAATCTCCGCCCCTCCACCGACAACCATCACCCGCCCGTAACCGGAAAAAACCGCCAGCGCGCGGATCACGCGTTGTTTCAGTGTTTCTTCCTTTTCACGAATAACCGCCATCAGGCTGTCGTAATGCGCGTCATTGTGGATGTGCTGGCGCAGCCAGGCTTCATCATGGCGATGTTCGATAATGGTGTTGGCGATGTGGTGACTGGTACGCATACCGTTAGTGGCCATCACCGACAGTACGGCATCGGCCATCAGGGAAACGCCTACGTGTGGATCGCAAAACACCTGGCTGATACCTGCCAGTTGTCCCTGAACCTTTGCCACATCCAGCGTGGTTCCGCCTAAATCCACAATCAGCAGGGATTCAAACGGACTCATGTCAGCCAGTGCTTTAAAGCCAGCCGGAATGGATTCAGGCATAACCCGTACGTTACGGATAGTGAATGCTTCGCCGTTCTGGTACTCCACCGGGCGCATGACGTTCGCTTTTTTGCGGTTGATGTTGGCCATGTCCGGCTGTGCGTTTGTGTCGAAATACTCACTCAGTGGCAGGGTGACAACCACATCCACTTCCTGTGGTGTGATGCCTGATTTGACCAGCGCGTGATGAATGGCGATTACATTCACATCGCTGTACTGGTATTGCGTGTCAGTCGTCTGGACAAAGCGATCGCTGACCGGATCAAAGCCATAGCGCACGCCATCAAGCATGTAGTTCGCGGGATGCGTGCCACCGAACGGCGCAGACCATTCCGACTTGAAGCTGTTCGGGCTGATGGCGTTGCGGCGTTCGCCGTTCTCAGTCCATGCCAGCTTGATGTTGGTGGAGCCGTCGTCGATACAAATTTTCATGTCGATTTTCCTTATATTGATTAATTAATCGGTTACGGGATTTTTAAATCCCGCTTTTGCCTGTTTTGTGCGCGCTTCATATTTCGCGGCGCTTTTTTTGCTCATTTACGGGATTTGTGAATCCCGTTTCTGTCTGTTTTTTGTTCCCACGGGTCAGGCCACCCCGCAGCAGGTCTGCTTTGCGGTGGGCGCGTTCAGTGGTTTCACTGATTCTCTGTGCGTGCTCTGCGTCACGGATGGCGCGCAGCATGTCAGAAAGCACGGTAACGGGTGTCTTCATGGTGTTCTGGTCTTGCTGAAGTGTGGATGCCAGGCGTGCGGCGGCTTCGGGGTCTGATGCCCCTAGCTGTTCCAGATAGCTGGCGACCGGGTTATGGCGGATCTCCGTGCTGCTTACGCCGTGATTACGGCTCAGGCGCTGCCAGAGCTGCGTGATTCGGCTGTCCGGTCGGGTATATGGTTTGCGTACAATTTCAAATCCCTGCGGTGCAATGATGCTGCCGTCAACGTACAGACTGCCGCCCCGTAACAGGTGCAGCATCTGTTGTTCACCGATATGCAGGCCGAGAGATTCGGCAGACTCCCGCCATTCTTTAGCGAGTAACTCGTGGTTATCAGGCAAAGGTCGCGGCTGTTTGCGGCTCTGTGTCCAGTTCTGCATTTCATCGCTGCTGTTTTTTGCCTGTTTGTCACGAAGCGAACGCATCAGCGCCCGGCGTTCGTGCCGTTTCAGTGAGCGCATCCATTCATTTACTTCAACGCCGTCAGGAAGCTGCGGCCACGGTGCTGGCCGTTCTTCCGGCAGTTCTGTCCCGTTATTGTCCGTTTCCTGTACACGGGGACAGTTATTGCCACGAGTCCAAGGGGCGGCAGGGCCGCCCTGAAGGTCAAAACCATTTTCGCAGGCGCTGTCTTCCGCTTCCGGTTTACGTCTTACCAGCTTCCAGTTATCCGGGTGCGTGCACACGCGGGAAGACTCTCCGATGAGCGGCGACCAGATCCCGTAAATCTGTACACTCTGCTCGCCGTAATCGTTCAGCTCATCTGCGAGGTCGTAGGCGGTGCGAATCAGGTAGTCTTTACGTGGAACAAGTACGCCGCCCTGTTTTTCAATGTAGGAGGCAAAACACCCGGCATCGGCGGCAGCGAGTACCGCATCCATTGCGTCATCCTTCAGCCGTTGCGGGCCTTCCGGATTGCGTGCCATCTGGCTGGCAAGGCGGCGCAGTTCACGCCACACCTGACGGGAGGGGATGCCAAAGAACTGGAACTGGCGGACCCGATGAAGGCGCGCCCAGCCGATGGCGCGCTCCACGCTCTCGGCCATTGATTTTCCGGTTTCGTGGTCAACGCGTGGTTTGCCCGTTTTCGGGTCGATTCCATCCACGGCGCGGCTGTCCAGATTTTTTCCGATGTAGGTGGCGATGTAGCTGGTTGGCGTGCCTTTGGAGCCGTCGACATACTCCACCTTAAAGCGCGGAGTAATATCATTGCCCAGCTCGTGGCGGTCTTCCTGAATGGCAATATCGCGGGTGATGGCCACGATGCTGTCGATTTCTTCCGGATGAGCAAAGACCATCATATGCCAGTGCACGGTGCCGTCATGGTGAGGCTCCACCGTGCGGATGCCATACCAGCGCAGGCCGTCGCGGTTCAGTTTTTTGCGGACCGCCGCAAAAAACGTGTTAACCAGATAATCGCTGGAGTCGCGCATGGTGGCCCCGTTCCATTTGGGATTCGGATGACCGTTCTCTGTTGTGGCGTGGTATTTTGACGGGCAGGTGACAGTCAGAAACACCGCTTTGTCGCCACGGGCTTCGGCCAGAAGTTCCAGCCCCTTCATGGTGGCCATCATTTCTGCCTTACGGTGAACCGGGTTACTTACTCCCGCGTAATACACCGTCTCGAGATCAATCGTGAACCCGTCTTCATTTTCCAGCATGAAACTTTTCAGGAAATCGCGTGTTTTCTCGCGCTGTGCGCGAAACTCGCTTAACGCGTCCTGGCTCAGATAGGGCGATGTTTTTCTGGAAACCAGACAGGCGGCGCGGAGTTGTTCTTCTCTCCACTCGCAACGTAACAGCCACAGTTTGCGTTTCCACCATTCTGCACAGGTCAGGCGAAGGATTGCGCCCGGCAGCAGCTCCGTGTCCGGTTCGTTCCTCCGGTCTTTGTCTGTTGTCAGTGCGTCATAATGCGGAGGCATGGCGTGCAGGTGTAACGCCATGCGGGCCAGCATCTGATACGCCTTCAGCGTTACATCCATGGTCAGCTCGCCATCAGTCGCACCAAAGCCATCGCAGAGCTTTTCGAAGGTGCTGCTGAACATCGCCGCCGTCATGGTGGCCAGCGTCTGTATCTGGTGTTTGTTGAGCTGCGGCAGGTAAAGCAAATCGTCCAGGCGTTCGCGTCCGGCAATGGAGCGATAACCCGGTGTCAGCCAGCGGCTGTCGGTGCGGTCCAGACGTTCGAATATTTTGCGCAGGGTTCCGCGCGCGTAGCGTTCCGCCTGCCAGCTCTTTTTGCCTTTCTGACGATCGGCTTCCTGTTTTTTGCGCAGGAAAGAGAGGTGGCGGCTCAGAGGTTCACGCAGATAAACGGGAAGCACCTTCAGTGTGGCAAAAGCACGGGCCACCGGGTCTTGTTCTGTTGCCTGACGCTTGCTGATGATGCTTTGTGCCAGCTTTTCACGCTGTCCGGCTTCCTCAAGGGATGCCATGAGTTTTTTACCCACGGTGGATTGTGCGAAAAAGGCTTCCTCCTTCGCTTCCTGTTCTTCCAGAGCCTTTTTGTCTGCCTCAAGGTAGTAACGGATGGCGCGTTGCAGGTCGGTTTCAGTTTCCTGCCTGTGCTCCGTAAATCTGGCCGGATCAATGGCTGGCCGTGGCTCATTCCAGCTCCATGCAAACTCACTCATGGCTGGTATCCCGTCACGCGCTGCCACTCCTGCGAAAAGATGGCGGAAAGGCGGTTAAATTCAGCGGTGTATTCACTCAGCGAGGCACACCCGCCAGCAGTGCGATGCGCCAGCATTGCCGCAAATGCGGAGGCCGGGGAGTCGTAATACGCCAGCAGTGATTCGCCGTGTGGTGTCAGGCAGTGCAACGCCAGCCCGTGTGGTGTGAAGTCCACGCGGTAGCAGTCGTCTACTGTGAAATAAAGGGTGTCCGCGTTCTCCGGTTTTGTGGTGCGTGCTCTGTTGTCACGACCACGGATGTAAAGATCAAATAATCCCTGAAGAACGGGAGCCAGACGGGTGTCCTGTGTGCGCACCCATCCTGTGAAGTCATGAGCGTCAATCATGCTGCAATTCTCTTTACTACAGATGTGCGAAGGCCTCCCGCCGCAAGGTGCAGGAAAGGCCCGGAACAGGAATTAATGGAGTTTGTTTTGCTGCTGGATGAGCTGCTGAAGCTCGCGCAGATCATCCGCCAGATAGCTGAAAACAGCGGATGAATAGAGGTTTGAAAGTTCGCAGCTACGCTCATGCAGCATATTGATGTGCATGATTTTAGCGACGCGGAATGCGCGGGAAAGTCTGCGGTTGATTTCAGTCTGGATGTGACGACGCTCCGCGATAGCGCGGTGCTGTTTGCGGTTTGCCATGGTGTTTGGCCTCTTCGTTTGTGAGTTTTTGGATACTCACCAACCAGAGTTGAGAATCTCGGGGTGGCGAGACGTACGGGGTTCTCAACACCGGCAAACGAAGAAACCGGCCCGACCGAAGTCGGCCCCGTACGCCCCACCATAATTCGTGTGCGAAAAAGACGTGGCAATACAGTACGCACAAAAAAACCGCTGGCGCGGTTGTGCGCTTCGTTTGTCAGCAGGTTGAGAATCCCGGCACCCGTTTTATGAGGTGCAGCAGAAATGTAACCTGACTGATTGCGGCATGGCAAGCGGTTTTTTTGTGTGTGCATGATGATTACTCAGTTTGGTAATAGCTCGTACAGCACGGCGTCGGCGGCGGTTCGGCGGTTGTAAAGCCACCATACTGTGCTGTATGCCACCTGTATCCCTGTGATTTTGTGTATATGTCTGCTTATTTCCCTGAATGGCATGCCGTGCCCATCACGCAATTCAGTTACCAGATGAACAATATGATCGTCGTATTTAGCAGCATGATGTATGCCTCCACACTTCATTGCGCTGTAACCACGATCGCGGAGTATTTTTTGTATGGTGCATTTGCTACATTTCATTTCCCGCGCCATATCCCTCTTACTTTTTCGGTGGCGGTTGCTGATTATTTCTGCTATTGCCTTTTCATCCAGCCGCTGGCGTTTCCGCCCAATCAGCCCTCGCTTGCGCAAGGTGATAAGGCGCTGCCCCGTTGCATGAAATGAGCGATTAAGTCTGGATGTCATTTCCCTGATGCTGTGTTTCGGGTACATGCTTATCAGCAACGCATCTTCCTGTTTCGTCCATTGTTTAACGTGTCTTGGTGCCTGACCGGGGATGCCCATGGGTTTGAGTTTCATTGTGATTTGCTCCCTTACTGGTTAAGGAAAAAATCGAAAACGTTGTCGATGCGTTGTAATAGCTCGCGCTGTATTGCTTCCGGTGTTTCCGGTTCACCAGGTGCCCCCAGTGTTGCGCAGAAATCAGTGATTTCATGATGGAGCGTCAGGCGAATGGCAGGCGCCGTAGTTCTGGCGTGCTCCAGCTCATCCAGCAGTGCCAGCACAGCAGATGGTGAGAGCATTGCGCGAAACGCCAGTAATTTTTGATGTGTTGCCATTCGTTGCAGGTCAGTCGCCAGTTCGCGTAATTCCTGGTGGTTGATGGTGCTCATGCTCTGGCTTCCTTCAGTAGCTGGTTAAACATGTGGGTTAGTGGGTTACCACACCCGAACGGCATCGGGTTTACCTGGTAAGAGAACCGACCACCTGTTTTGCGCTCTTTTCTTACGACTGAACCGCTGCGCCAGAGTCGGCGTAACTCCGCATTAATGGCTGTAGTTGGGGTATTCAGTGCTGCGGCGATTTCTCCACCGCTACAGCCCGGATTGGCTGTGATGTAGTCCAGAATGGTCATCTGCGTGACTCCTGTACCTGTCGGATAAGGTTCACCTGCACCACGTTGGTGGCGCAGAAGTAAGTGTCGTCGGTGAGATAAATGTGATGCGCGTCAGGTTGCGAACGGTGACGGTCGAGCGTTTTAATCAGCCGTTCGTCAACTTCGTATTCACGTCCTCTGGAAGTGAAACGAACGACGGTAAATCGCTTAATTGCCATTACGCCTCCTTGGCGTGTGCGAATACCTCCGCGAATGCGGATTGTTTTTACATTTTCTTATTTAACCAGTGGTTTTATTTGCTCTGTTATTCGCCAGTGAAAAAGCGTTCAATCTTTTTTACTGAATGAATAATTCGCATAATCCCAATGGCGCAGGCCACCGAAATAATCAGAACAAGCCATGAGATAAATATACTCATGCAATATTCCCCAGCTTATACGGTTCAATATGTTCCCCGCATTCTGCGGCACAGATCAGCTCGGAAAGTTCGTTAAGTGCATCCAGATCATCAGCGTAAAAAGCCACGTCATACAGACTCCGGATTGCCCTGGTCAATGAGTCACGGGCTGCACGTTCAGCATGAGCGCCTGATGCGCTTAAGCGAAAATAAAAACGCTCAAGTGCTTTGTTAATGAGAGTTTTATATTCTTTGCCCATCACAACGCCCTTTAATCTGCTTTCTTAATTTCAGCTTCTGAATCCATACAAATAATTTCGATATAGGGTTCATCGCTATTAGCCTGGCGCGCTTTTTCAGCTTCGTTAATGGCTTCGCGAACGGTCTGGTACGGAAGCTCCACGATCAGTTGTGCGTTGTTCGCATAAACGTGAGTAACTGCTTTTTTTTCTGCCTGGGCTACAGCATCAATAGCTGATGCACGTAATAACAGTTCACCGCGAAAATCAATAAAACGGATAAATACACCTTGTGCATACTCTTTGGTCATAAATCACCTGTTATAAATCAACCTGTTTAATAAAACTTTGTCCGCGAAGCAGACGATCAACCGTGCGAAGTGCTTCGTATAATGTGAAATCCTGCCCGAACTGATTGTCGCCGCTGCTCAGTGCAAAAATGCGGTTTCCAGTAAACGGATTGCGTGGGCATTTGTGGACCACGATTCCTGCTTTTTCAATCAGCCAGGTGTGTTCACCAATTTGTTTTACGGGATGGCCATCAGGTGTGGCGTGTGTTTCGCTCAGGCTGTAGCGAGAGTTGCTACGTGATGCACTGGTAGCGAAACGGTTAGCGTGGCGTTCCGCACCGTTGCGGAAGCGCTGCTGTGAAGAATTGCGCCGTTCCTTCATATCAAAATACTCCGCCTAAAATGAATTATGGTTTGAGTTATGCTGCTTTACCGCTGATATTTCTGTTTCGTCTGCCACTTGTTGGCTTAAACAAAAACAGACGGTTTTCCCAGTCGTGCCATTCCTGAGGTGCGTTTTCGATGAGGCGATCGCATGCTTCATCCCACGCTTTTCTGTTGATGTAGAGTTCAGCGTTTCCGCCTGGTTTGAGAGGGTCCGCCATATACACCGCAGGTAGCTTTCCTGCTTTGGCCATGCTTACGATGGCGTCAACGGTCTTTCCGATATACATCGCAAATCCTTCTTTTGACAGGAGATGCGAGGGATTTTCTGAAAGTCGAATCTCTTCACGTTCACGTGCTTTGCGTCCTGTTTTTTGATGCTCCCCTTCTGGCATTTCTGGCAGGTGATCGCATCGTGTTCCGCAAAGTGACTCAGGCGCGTTTTGAGTGCTTTCTTGCATCTGATATCCTCCGCCATTGGTGCTTTTTCTAATTGGCACTAGTTGGAACCACTTAGAACATTCTTTTGCTGTTCATATGTGGTGTTAATCTACACATATGTAGGAGTTTGTCAAATGGACATTCCTCAAAAAATTCGCGTCATGCGTAAATCTGAAGATCTGACTCAGCGGGAATTCGCTGATATGATTGGAATTTCTTATTCTGCTCTGACCAGTTATGAGTATGGTCGTAACCTTCCTGGTCTTGAGATCACTATCAAGCTTTTCAAGCACCCGAGATTTTCTAAATACCGCGACTGGTTTTTGTTTGATGAAGTTGAACCCAAGGCCGGGCAGGTTGTACCGGCTCTCGCACACATTGGGCAAGACGAAGCGGAATCATCCCGCTCCGGCAAGAAAACTGGTTAACGGTTCATCAGGCATTTATTTCCCAGAGCTGTGATCAAGATGATGTTTTCATTGGAGGGCTTCCTTATGTCGATTAAGAAGCTCGCTAATGGCAAATTTTGTGTGGACGTGCGGCCTGCTGGATCAGAAGGAAAGAGATTCAGGCGGCGATTTGATACTCGTGGTGAGGCTGTTTTGTATGAGCGTCATGTATTGCAGCATTACCACGACAAAGACTGGGTTGATAAGCCAACAGAACGGCGGTCGCTGAGGGAGCTGCTGGATTGTTGGTGGTTGTATCACGGTAAAAATCATCCTTACGGTGCGATGGAGCGAGTGCGTATTGCTGCGGTCATTAGTGATCTTGAAAGTATTAATGTTACACGCAGTGATCAACTTACTCGTAAAAACATAATTAATTATCGGTTATTGTTGCTTAACCGCGGAATAAAACAATCCACGGTTAATCGTTATTGCGCAATGATGAGTGGTTTTTTCACAAAACTAATTGACGCAGAGGAATATTCTGGGGCTAATCCGTTTCATGATGTGAAAAAACTTAATATCAAACAGCCTGAAATGGCTTATTTGTATCATGAAGATATTCCACGATTACTGGAGTTGTTATCAGGTGATGAATTAAAAGCCGTCTTGTTGTGTCTGGCAACAGGTGGAAGATGGAGTGAAGTTGCAAATATCAAGGGGGAGCATGTTATTAGCGGCAAAGTCATTTTTATGGAAACAAAAAATGGGAAGCGTCGCGTTATACCTATATCGTCAGAACTGGAGTGCATGATTAAAACAAAGGCCACTGGTCGTTTAATTTATCCAAGTTATTCTGCTGTCAGAACGGCTATCAGAAAGGTGAGGCCCGATCTTCCTGAAGGGCAGTCGATACATGTTTTACGGCATACCTTTGCTACTCACTTCATGATTAATGGTGGGAATATCATCACGTTGCAGAGAATACTTGGACATAGCACTATTCAGCAGACGATGACTTATGCCCATTTTGCACCGGATTATCTGCAGGATGCTGTGCGCTTTAATCCTGTGGCTGAGTTGTCCAGATATTGCCCATAAAATAGGACTAAATAAGCCTAGTTAAGACTATGTGTATTAATGTAACTAATTGATATATCAAAGGGAGGCCAGTGTGCTCGGCCTCCTTCATGTCACCTTCGGGTGGCGTTGTTTTATGCGATGTATCTCGCGATTTTTTTTTGTAACT
>OERH01000013.1_pt1 | contig 31386 bp, 28 predicted proteins | sample 1539931 | NCBI WGS metagenome assembly OERH01 (sample SAMEA3891233, study PRJEB23780) | metagenome | biome: terrestrial biome; feature: animal house; material: water of meat washing | place: Italy | collected 2015-05-12
GAGAAAAAGACGGCGAAGTATGAGAAAAAGACGGCGAAGTATGAGAAAAAGACGGATAAAATGAGTTATATTTACATCTCATATTATGAGTGATATAATAGCACTCATAATTAATCAACGAGGTGGAAAATCATGAATGATTTGATTGCGATGGACAATTCAATAGTAACATCAGCATACAACCTAACGCTTAACGAGCAGCGTTTAATTTATTGCGCACTAAAGCAAATCCCCAAAGGCGTGCCAATTGATTCTGAAACTCAATTTTATATATCAAGAAGTGATTTTGTTGAGCTGGGCGCTAACCCTGACAATGTAGCTAAAGAAATACGTCAAGCAACAAAAGACTTGATGAAGAAGACCTTGCATGTATTAACACCGCTCGGCGTGAAAGAATTTCATTGGCTATCTGAAGTTTTGCGTTATGACAGAAACGCTGAGAAAAAATTAACAGAAAAATATCAAAACAAAGAAGATTATCAGAAATACATTAATTCATTAAAAATGTATAACTTTTTGGATGGTAGCTTACCCACTGGCAAAGTTAATAATGACATAATCGCAAGGGTTATTTTTCATCCTAAAATTTTGCCATTATTAAGTGATTTAAAGGCGAGTTTCACCCAATTTTTATTGTCGGATGTGGCGGAGTTCGGCAGTATTTATAGCTACAGAGTCTATCAATTATTCATGCGCTACCTCAACAAAAGAACAGGCAAAGGTTGGACGCAGATTGATTTTTATGATTTGCGTTATATGCTGATGCTCGTTGATAAATATCCATTGACAGCAGATTTAAAGCGATGGGTTTTAGAGCCAGCAATGAAAGAGATTAACGAGAAATCCCCACTTGTTGCTCAATATGAGCTTATCAAGGTAGGACGTAAATTTGTAGCGGTAAAGTTTTATTTTGAACTCAAAGAAAAGCCTGAATGCACCCCAAAACCATCAAACAATATCTACAAAAACTTTAAAATGACTCCCAAACAATTAGCATTGTTTGCAGCCAAGATTGAAAGCAAAACTGGCGTGGATATTGAAATAATCATTGATGAATTATGCAATGTGAATCTACAGGGTAAGTATGTAGATAATCTCAAAACTCTTAATTTTACGCCGTCAAGCTGGTATAGCGATGATGAAGCTAAAACACATCTAACTTTAGAACAACTGGAAGAAGCTAAAATTCAATCAGAAAAAGCAACAGCGGAAGAAAATCAGCAGCGCCAGCAAGAGCTGAAAAAAGAGTTTGAATTAATTTTCAAAAATGCAGAGCTATTTGTCATGAACAACACAAAGCGAATCAGTGCATCAGGAATAGACCGCCACTATTTCAACGAGAAAAAATACGAAAAAATAATCAAAATGTGGGAAGATGACTTAATGGACGATATAAGACGAAACAGCTTTTTTGGGCTTTGATAAAATAAATCAAAAATAATTGATTTTTCATTAAAAAGCAATTACAATATAATTGCTTTTTAATATTTTATGGAGTGTTTTATATGCACAGAAAAGATGAGGCGGTAATAACTGTAAGAGTCGATAAGGCGCTCGCAAAAAGCTTTGGTGATATTGCCAAAGCCAATAATCGCAATAAATCGGTACTTATTCGAGATTGGATTTACGAATACGTCCGAAAAAACGGACAAACCAAACTAGACATATAAGAGGTATTCACCATGAAAAAAATTTTGATGATTTGCGCTGTAATTATCGGTCTTAATGGCTGTTCTGAAAAAACGTACACAGCCGACTATCTGATGAACGATAGAGAAAAACGACTTGAGATTTTGGAAGATTGTAAAGCCAACAAACAAAGCCCAGAGAATTGCGCCAGCGCAAATGCAGCGCAAACAGCAATTTTGGCAAAAATTAAAACGCTTCAAAATCAAATCAGCACACTTAAATATAGAAATTTAAGAGCTGAGCAGAGACTGAGAAAATACCCAAATGCCAAGCATGATTTAGAAGCCCATGAGAAAACAAAGAATGAAGCCTTGGCTGCCATCGCCCAAGCTGAACAAGAGATAGAAAAACTAAAACAGCAGTAAGAGGTTTGTGTGAGCAAATATTTAATTACATTCGATATGGATACAAACTGCTTAAAAGAACATTATCATAGCAATAGCTACAACAATGCCTATGCGGATATTAAAACAGTGCTATCAAAGCATGGATTTAACAACATCCAAGGTAGTGTTTATCTTGGTAATGAGGGTGTAAGTGAAGCTCATGGTACAATCGCCATACAAGAGCTTACAGCTCGTTTTGATTGGTTCTATAGCTGCGTATCAAATATACGCTTCTATCGCCTAGAAAGCGACTTAGACGCTCAATTTATTGCAGATAATGTACATAGCGCCAAGCAAAAATACCTTAATCGGATTGAGCAGCTCAAAAAATCACTGATTGAGGCTGGCTTAGATAATGACAAAATAAACCAAGTTTTAAAACAGCAAAGTTTTGAGCTTGGCGACTTGAAACTACCTCTTAAATTAAACAAATAGAACGCAATAAGATATGAAAGTGCCACTTATTTCTGAAAATTGTGCCACTTATTTCTGAAAAGTGCCACTTATTTCTGAAAATCACAATAAGTAATTATTTATCATCATAAAAATACCCCATCGGGGTATTTTTTGGTTGAGTGCATATTCCACTTGTGATTGAGTAATTACCTATCATACTAAGTAATTACCTATTATACTGAGTAATTATGTATCATACCCACTCCAAATGTTCACTCATTTTTTATTTCGCCAGCAACATAACAATCATGCAGCAGAATATCCCCACGCCAAAAGCAATGCCGCCTACCGCCATCTCTCTATATTTTTGCTGGCTGAGCTGAGCTTGTTTTTTAGCAAGCAGCTGCACTTGGTGTTGTACTTTTTCCAAAAAAGAAGAAAACTGCTCTTCAGCCGCCTTGTCATTACCAGCTTGTATTTTGGTTAAGATAAAATTCAGCTCTTTATTTTTATCGTCAATTTTGATTAGTATTTCCTTTAGCTTCGCATCAAAATCTTGATTGATACCATCAGCAATGACACCAAAATCTTGAATCTTATCCTCTAGCACTAAGTTAGAATCATCCAGCTGGCGATTTAGTCGTTGAATATATTGCTCGGTAAACTCGTATAGATTTGCGTCATACTGCTCCATGCGCTTGCTTAGAATCGCATTGATAGCCGCCGCTAAAATAATAGCAGGGTCATCAGTACCAACTTTAAGCCCCGTTTGTTCAAAAATTTCATGAGTCAATTTTTTGCTGTCATCAATATCCATAACACACCCCAAATTAAATTATGAAGCACCTATCAAAAAGATAAGGTGCTTCTTGCTAACCGCTTATTCCGATTTAAAAACTTCATCAATTCTTTTATTGATGTCTTTTTCAATATTACCTAGGCGAACCTTGCTAAAAAATTGGAAATGCTTATCATCGTTTTGCACGTCCTCAAAAGTCATTCCATTTTTAAGCATATCTTTAAAATCTTTTTCAAAGGTATCTGCGTTTAGCTTAGGAATTTTAACAGCGCCAATGATATTTTCAATTGATTGATATGCTTTAGTTTTCACAAACTCAACACTCGGCTTGCCAAAATATTCATTTTCCCAAACGATAATACCCACATTTGGATAACTGGTAGCAAGATTAATCAGGCATTTCTTCGTATCATCTTCAGCTTGACCGTAATTAATCGGAACATGAATGTAGATATGCTTGCCAAAGGCTTGAATCATATCAGGAATACCCATAATCGTCAGGTAATTGTTGAACGGTAAATATTCGCCTGAGCCAGTATCCACAAGGTATGTTTCATTCTCGCTTTGCAAGAATTTTTGCAAAAAGCCGTCAAATTTAGACTGATCTACAATATTTTCATCATCTTTAATGATGTCAATTTGTTCAACATCTAGGCTTTTGTATGCCGCAAGTGTTTTATTGCTAGGGTCAATATCAATCAAAGATACATTTTCAGCGTTTTTAAGCAGATACTGAGATAATAGAGAACTTACAACACTCTTACCAGCGCCGCCTTTGGATTGCATGACAAAGTGAATACTGTTGTCTAGTGGATAACTCATGGTTTACTCCGTTGGTTCAAAAAGGTTTTTCAGATTGACTGCTTCGTCTTTTTCAAAAGCTGATTCATCTAAAGCAGGTTTTTTCTTTGGTTTAAAAACAGGCTTACTAAAATTTGTAGGCTTGTTTACGGTATCTCGGATTATTGATTTTTGGGAATATTCTACCGATGCCGAATCTTGCATCTCTGTAAATTTATCTTTATTTCTTCTATAAAGATACCCAATTGCCTGCTGCGTAACTTCAACACCAAAATCATCTTTGATTTTTTCAGCAATCATTTTGTAGCTATAATTGCGATACTCATCATTGCGCATTTGCACAATTTGGCGTATGGCAGCAACAGGCACTTTGTCTTTTTCTGCCATGTTTTCACCTCTTAATTAAAGTGAAAACATTTTAAAATAACATAAAACAAAAGTCAATACTATCTAAGAATTAGAAAACATTTTAAAACAACATAAAACACAAGTCAAGGGAAATCTAAAACAAATGAAAACAATATAAAACAATATTTGAAAAATATACACCTAAACACTGCGGAGACCATACAATCAGGGGAAAATCGCAACTAAGATGGGTAGATTCTTTTTTGTTTTTTTAATGCAGGATAGGCTAAAGCCGTTAAAAATATATATTATTGTGTTATAATGGCTATCTATTATTATTTGCGCTATTTGGGAAAAATTATGACAACAGCCTCTTTCTTGGTGAAAGGTCTTAGCCAAAATCAAAAAGACTTTTTAAAAATGTACGCTCAAAAAAACCTTGGCTCTAATTCAAGAACCAAGGCAATATTACACATCATTAATCAAATGATGGAAAATGAATTGAAGAACCAAAAGAAAAATAATGAAGTTAGTGACATTCAAAAAAAAGCAATTAAGCAAAGAAACTTATATATTTCAGAACATGAAAAAATGATACAGGAAAACAATCGAGCAATCGCTCTAGCTAGAAAACAGAAAAACCATGAAGCAGCTGCAAGCCTATCAAAACAAAAATTCAAAGTGCAAAAAAAGAGAGTGCAATTATCCTTACCAGTTTATGATTATGATTTTTTGCTAGAATTAGCGGATGCCAGCCAAAGCTCAATCCAGCATTACATATCAACGGTTTTATATAACCATTTATATAATGACAAAAAACTTTTTGGCATTGAAATTGAGCAGCTCAAAAAATCAAACTACGAGCTGCATAAAATTGGCGTTAATATCAACCAAATTGCAAAAGCAAATAATGCTGGTGATATGCGAGAATTACCGATAAATAAACTACATGAATTTATTGAAAACCATGTAAAAAACGTTCAAAAAATATTAAAAAACAGTGTAGGCATTTATTAAGTTTTATTAAAATATAATCGAATTTAAAACGAGTGATATATGGGAAAGCTTTTTGATGATATTGAGGATTGGTTCAATGGCACAAAAACCAAAACAAAAAAATCAAAATCGAGTGCAGGTATAAAATCGAGTGCGGGTAAACGCACTTCTAGCAGCCCACCTAAGCAAGCACTAACAAATGCAATCAAAGCAACCAATGCCAAGCTACCTCAAGTTGTAGTTAAGATTAGCGGCTCATCTAAAGGTGCTAACAAAGCTCAACCCCACGCTAACTATATTGGGCGTAATGGTAAGGTTGAGATAGAAGACCAAGACGGAAATAAATACAAAAGCAAAGACGAGCAGAAGCGACTATTGGATAGCTGGAAAGCCCAGGGTATGCATGATAAGCATGAGACAGGCAGCCGCCGAGAAGCTTTCCATTTTGTCTTTTCAATGCCAAATGGCACGAACCCTGAAGCAATGAAAGACGCTGTTAAAAACCTTGTTAAAGAAGAGTTTTATGGACATCAATACTTTTTAGCGCAGCACTTGGATACAGACAGCCCCCATGTTCATGTGCTGATTAATGCTACTAATGACAAGGGCGAGCGCCTGAATCCACGCAAACAAGACTTGCACAATTATAGAGTGAATTTTGTTCACAAGTTGGCAGAGCAGGGCATATCAGCCACGGCATCCCGCCGAATCCATCGTTTCCAAGCCAAAGAGGGTTACAGACAATCTAAACTACATGAAAATCTTAGAAACGGCATGGGCACACCATCGAACAAGCCACCTACAAGCGACCAACTGAAACGTATTAAAAAATCCCATGCCAAGGTAGCTGAACACTATCAAAGCTATGCTAAAACCCTTACAAGTGAAAACAGAGAGCTTAAAAACGAAATTAATAAATTAACAAAAGGGCAGGTAAAAGACAAAGGCAGATAAAGCAATCCCTAAATAAATGACATCTTGTAGGTGAGTATGATAGGTAATTACTCAATCACAACTCTTTATGTTACAATTACACACACCCAAGAATACTTCAACCATCTGTTGAATTATCAAAAACATTAGTTTTTGATAAAGAATAAAAACCGATTTTTCTCAATCGGTTTTTATTGGCTTAGCAATTATCAAAAACATTTATCAAAATTATTATCAAAAATATATTGATACATTTTGATAATAGGTATATAATAGGCATATACTATCAGAAGGATTACCTTATGGACGAAATTCACCCATCATCTGCATTTAAAGCCACTGCCGAATCAACGGTCAAAGAATATTTCACAGAATTCGAAGATTTCTTTTTGGATTCATGCGATAAATACCTGACGCATCCAGCAATGGTATCATTAGAAGTGAATAGGATTTTTAAGACATCCAAAGGCAACTATATTCGATTGCAAATCCAAAACCATCCGTTTGATGATTAAGCATGAATATATTTTCTTTATTGCTCAAACCATTCACTGACCGCATCGAAGCATGGAAAGACCGCCATGAACCAGCACGAAGTGCAAATGGCTGGCTAATTATCACCCATGATGGTGTAGCATACACTGACTACAGCTCACCAGCTGCACAGTCACGCCAAAAGTACTTGATTGAAAATTTAGCAGCTTTTGACACCAAAACCCAATCATTTAAAGGCTATTATATACAAAGACGCTCACACATTGACCAAATCCGCCAGCAGATTAATGAGTATTTGGCAAATCCAGCCAATGCGTCAAAAATGCTGTATTTGGATACTGAAACCACAGGGCTTGGTAATACTGACCAAGCAATATCAATCGCTATCATTGACGAAGATTTGACTGTGATTGTCGATACTCGCCTGATGACCACAGTTGATATTAACCCTGAAGCGCAGAAAATCCATAAAATCAGCAAAGGTGATTTGCTTGAATATCCTTATTTTGTTGATATTGAACATGACATCAAGCGTTTACTGGATGGTCGCCAAGTCGGTATCTACAATGCTGACTTTGATACTCGCATCTTGCGTCAATCCGCCAGCTATGGCATGACATTTAATTTCAAGCCATTTTGCGTGATGAAAGAAGCTATGATGCTACTTACGAAAAATGACCGCTGGTTGAAGCTGGTTGATGCGTGCAAGCTGACTGGCGTTACGCTTGATAACGCCCATGATGCCTTGGCTGATGCTATCGCCACTGCCAAGGTTCATGCGGTCATGAAAGAAATGGATGAACACATTTTTTGAGAATGTGTTAATATTAATGTTTGTAATCAAAAGACTACAACGCTATGAAAGTTGGATATGCTCGTGTCAGCACCTTAGAACAAAATCTTGATTTACAAATCGATGCTTTGACCAAAGCTGGCTGTGAAAAGATTTTCACCGACAAAATTAGTTCGTCCAAAGCTAAGCGTGAAGGTTTGGAAAATGCTTTGGAGTATGTACGCAAAGGTGATATGTTGGTCGTGTGGAAACTTGATAGACTGTGTCGCAACACCACAGAACTGCTGCGTGTCAGTGAATATCTCAAGAATCATGAAATTGAGCTACACAGTCTTACTGAAAACATCGATACATCGTCACCAGCTGGTCGTATGTACTTTACGATTCTTGGTGCAGTCGCTCAAATGGAAAGAGAACAAATCCAAGAGCGTGTCAAAGCTGGGATTGCAGCCGCTAAATTGCGTGGCAAAAAAAGCGGTCGCCCAAAAGCATTAACGCCAGCCAAGAAATCAGCAGCGTTAGAGCTACTAAAAAATGGTATGCCGTATTCACAGGTCGCTGAAGCGGTTGGTGTACCAACACCAACACTGTATAGATATATACCAGCGGCTGAAATCAACCTACTGACCTTAAAGGAAAAGTACGATGTCACAGAAGAACCTTGAAGCACTACTAGCTTCACTCATTCCGCCATCATTAAAACCGCCCGAAAGTAGGGCGGTTTAAAACTACCCCCTATCCACATCAGCTTTCGATTGGGGCTTTCCCAAGCTGTTTAGTTCCTGAGTTTTTGTCATTTGTTCGGGCTTAGGCATAGGTAAACTTTCACCAGCCGCTAGTGCTGGTAATTTAAGCTCGAGGCGATTATACAGATTATCCCTAACTTCTTTACTCTCGTATCGAGCAATAACACCTTTCCAAGCGGCTATACTGTGTAGGTTGTCATCGGACATATTAGGGTATTTTTTCACAACATCGTCAATATTGAGCCTCTCTTTATTGGCGTTAGGTGTAGCTGGTGTAGGTTGGGTGTTATTAACACTATGAACCTGTTTGTCGGTCGAATTGATTAACCCTAATTGCTCTCTCAACTGCGTTTTAAGCTCGCTCACGCCTTTATCTACAAATACATCATTCCAATCCTTGCCCTTATCGCCAGCCTCAAACTTGGGTGCAAGCACATAGGTATTAGACACCCTTTCTGCGGCTTTATTGGCATCAACCAAGCCGCTGTTCTCTTTTGGCTTTCCTGTTGCAGGGTCGGTTTCTAGTGGTTTCATGTGGTCGTTATCAGCGCCAATATATATTCGACTGTCAGGGTATGATTTTCTAAGATTTTCAGCTGCGCTTACCAGCCCACCCTTACCAAAAGCAACAACAACAGTTTGATTTGTTTGCTCATGCAAAGTTGCCGCCGTGGCGTAACCCTCGGCGATAATAACTGGCTTGCCATTCGTGACATCGCCCAAGGCTAGAGTTAAGCCATTTTTCTGCGCATCTTTTTGGGCATATTTGCTGCCATTGTATCCAATGGTTTCAAATGCTCTCAATTCGCCGTGTTCATTGTATTGAGGTATAACTAAGTTGCCTTTTTGCAAAATTAGCTTATCATCAGGATTGTTTTGCCTTAAAGCGCCAGCTTCTTTCCAATCGTTAGCAATGGCGATATGAGCTGAATACTCAGGCGGCAGCTCGCTTTTGTCGGGTATAATTCGGACGACTTGATTGGAGGTAACTTGTTTTCTATCCAAGTAATCGTGTTGCACCGCCAACGGCGCAAATGACATCACCATACTTGCACGCTCAGCAGCCTTATTTTGTAAAGCCTGTTTGTCAATATCTAACGTTTGATGATTTTGCTGGGGTGATGATGAGATGATGTTACTTTGTATCTTATATCCTGAGCCTTTAGCCGTCTCAACAGCTTCAACGTTTTTAAGTGTATTCAAGTATTCGGCTGGATAAACCCATTTTTCAGGCGTTCCACTTCTGCTAAAATTGGTGATGCTTGCAGCTGGTATCCCACCATCATTCGGGTAGAATTGATAGACAACATTTTTGCTTTTTGAACCCTCGTTACTGATTCTGTGCGGTCTGCCATCTAGTATTGGGTGATTGCCATTAACCGCTATACCATTGGCTTTCAAATGCTCAGCGAAAGCTTCCTCGGGCGTGGGGACATTGGGTCTATGCAAATACTTTTGAATATCTGCATTTTGTGAGTCATTCGCAAACCAGACTTTGTGTGTTGCATCAAAACCTACCACTCCTTGAGATTTAAGTTCTTTTAGGGCATCTAAATCATCAGGACTGGTGTATAAATAGGTTTTTCCTTGGGTAGCCTCTAAATCAAGATGACCTTTAAACAGCACCTCAATTTTTTGTTTATCCAGCTCGTCTTTTTGGGGAATGCTAGGAAGTATGACAGATTGGTCTTCAACCTTGCCATTTGCTATTTTTTGAATCTGCACATCGTTAGAAATAACAACAAATAGCGATTTGTCACTATCAATGTTTTTTCTGTAGTTGCCAACAACAACACCTTTTTCAAAACCGTTAGCTTCTAAGAAATCACTAATGGCTCTTTTATTTTTAATAGCGACAAGGTCGGCAGCTGGTGCTACTGATTTTGGTTCGCTTGAGCTTCGTATCTCTTTTTCAGCTCCGCTTTGATTGCTTGGATTTCGGCTGGTGTGCTGGTCGCTCGAGCCGCCACTTGCTGACGGTAATTCTCGTCTGTCGCCATTTTCTTGTGAGCTTCTATGGTGCGGTCTATCCAAGCTTGAAATGAGTCGCTCTGCTCGTTGGCTTGAACCTGCGGCTTGTTTGAAACAGTCATAGTCAATATTTCCTTGTTGGTAGTGGTTTAATAAATGTGCCTCTAATCGCTCTGCAATCTCAGCCTCTGTACCCTGTGATTGTAGCACATTTAAATGTTGCCAGCCTGTATATTTGATAGAATTTTCGTTACCATTTGGCTTATCAACAATGGTTAATTCAATACTATCACCAAACTTTTCATGAATGGCTTTTAAGCCCTCATAAGTATTGCCTTGGATGCGTGCCATTGTTGAGATAGGCGCACCACGACCATCTTCAGGGTCATAATAGCGCTTAAAAGTATTTTCCAAGGCTTGTTCAGGCAAAGGATTAACAGCAAAAATCTTAACTTTCAAATTATTGTTAATTGCTTGCTCTATTTTCTCTATGGTAGCTGGATTTTGATTGGCGTTTGCCAACTGACCCTCAAAGATAATTTTAGTGCTATTATCCAGTTTGCCACCACTTGCCACAGTAGATGTTTTGCCAGCCCCCGGGCTTCCTGTTAGAAATACAACAGTATCACGCCCATCTTGGATTGGTTCATTAATCATTTGCTTAAAATGCTCGGCAGCTAAAGCGGCAGCTGTATTATGTACGGCATTATTGAATTGGTTGCGACTAGCTGGAGATTTATTAAAATCATCAAATACTTCTTTCATCATATCTGAGGCTATATATCGCCCATCAAATGAACTACTTATTTTCTTATAGGCATCTATCAATAGCTGAGGATTAGATTGGGCTTCATTCACAACTCTATCTTGAACAGCCTTGGATTCAGGGTCGTCCTTAAAATCTTTTAATGTAATATTTAAAGATTTCGGCTGAGCAAAATAATTAATGATTTTTGATGCTTCATAATCTTTATGCTCAAAACTATTATCAATACTTTTCACAGCATCAAATATTTGGGAATATTTTTCAGCAAAGATTTTTAATTCATCTTCTTTTGGGTAGGGGTACGTTTCAGGATTCTTGCCCCAAGTGCTGAATTTACTGATATTCGCCAAAAAATCGTTTTTAATACCCTCTTTTTTAAGCTCGTCAGCCACCCAAGTTTCAAACGAGCGAGCCGTCATTTCAACCATTGTACTGAAATAATCATCCCCACTTCTGTAAGAGTCGGCTGTTTTTGAGCGCTTTTGCAGCTCTGATTTTTCAATTTCTACTGTTAAACCTTTGATAGCCGCCGCCAATTGTTCGTTTTGAGAACCACCAACACTAGCAAAAGATAAGTTACCATCGGATAAATAATTGTCAGCAGCGTGCCACCATTCGTGAGCTAGGCTTCCAGCACCTCTTGTTTTTGTTAGGTTGATGACTTTTTCGTCTGTTTCGTAGTGGGCTGAAGCCCAGCCGCTGCCTCTTGCTCCAAAAGCAATGCCCAGCTGTCCGCCCAAACCAATTGCTTTCGGCTCAACTTTTAAAACTCTAGACAAATCCATAAATCCGTCATAAGCACGATTCAACATTTCTGTACGTTCGTCTTGATTGACCCAATTACCAAACTGACCGCCACGAACATTAAAGGTTTCCATAAACTCTTCAGGGGTAATATCGTGGTCTCGATAAGACACACCTGTACGCTCTTCATTGATAGCAGAACGCATATCACGCTTTTGGACGGTATTGTATTCTTTGAAGTCTTTATACTTACTGATAATTTCGTCTAAATTTTCATTTAGATATTCTTTAGCCTCTCTCCAGCTGGTGAAACCACCAATAATCGGCGTTTGTGTTCGGTCGGACTTAGCTGATATAAAAACTTCATTTGTCGCTCGATAACGCAGCAGCTCAAAACTAGAAGTAGATAAGCCTTGGCGACCAGCGCTAACAGCATCAACTTGCAAAGATTTTTGCTTGTTGATTTCCGCCCTTATATCATCCATGTGCTTTTCAATAAAACCAACTCTTTGCACATAGGCAGCAGGGGTATTGGGGTAAGATATTAGGCTGTCTTTGATGCTGTTGTCATGAAAGCGCCGAATGTTGCCGCCAATATCGACACGAAGAGAATGAACAATGCCATCACTACCAAACCCATTAGCATAAGTTTGTGATATTTCAACGCTATTAATGAATTTCCAGTCTGACCTGTCAATTTGGCTCAATACATACATTTTATCGCCAAGCTTGCCATTGCTTGACTGTAAACGTGATAAAGCCATGCTTGCCTTTGTATCATTGCCATCATCCATTAATGATTTAATAAGGCTTTGTGAACTTTCAAGCTCGTTAAACCACCTTTTTAGCTTGTATGCTTGACGTGGCTTAGTGCCTATGTTTTCGCGCAAAACATGAGCGATTGCTGCAATATTTTTGTTTTCAATAGCATCAATTTCTTTAACAGCCCAAAGCTTAGACAAAGGCAACTTTCTTGTATCTTCATCTGACAGATTATGACTTACAAAACCTCGATGTAATTCTTTTTTTGCACCTGCGATATGTTCGCCAAAATCATCCAGCTTTTTATCACTCATTTTCTAACTCCTCGCTCTCTGATACCCAGTCAAGGTTGTTATCCATATATAATTTTTGTAAATCAGCCATTTCTCGCATATCTTCATCATGCGCTTGCTTGAATAGCCTTGCCAATTCATCAATATCTTTTTGTATGTTCACATCGAGTGCTGGCTGGTTCAATTCAGCCTCTTCAAAAAGTTTGCTAATATCACTCATATTTTGGCGCTCCATTTACTTCCTCATAATTGGTTTTGCATTTGGGGAAGCCCGAACAGCCGAAAAAGCTGTATCGCTTGCCCTTGTTCTTGCCTTTATCAAAAGTGCCTTTACGGTGTATCAATGGACTACCACAAGACTTGCACTTATATTCTGTTGTTGGTACTGCTTTAGCAGGTCTTTCAACAGGCACACCGTCTTTATCATTCATTTTGTGAGTGCAAGGCTCAGGCTCTTTCCAGCCGCTACAACCCCAATACTTGCCATATTTACCATTTTGCAAATACATAGGTCGTCCGCATTTGGGACATGGACTACTAGGCTTGGCTCTTTCAGGTTTTGTATAATTAGACTTTATTTTGGCAACCGTTGGGATGATGGCTTCACTCATCATCTGCTCAATAAAATTAAAAACATCTTGCTCATTTTTAATATTTTTTTGCTGTTCATGCCAAATAGCAGTCATATCAGGGTAGCGAATTTTGTCATCGAGCAAGTCATATAATATTTTACCTTTTTCTGTGCTGATTATTGATTTGCCCTTTTCTGATAAATAGCCACGTTCAAGCAAATTACTAATAATGCCTGATCGGGTTGCAGGTGTGCCAATACCACCATGCTCCCCTTGTTTTTCTTTATCTTTGTCTTTTAAAACTTTAGCTAAATGTGGGTCTTTTACATACTTGGCAACTTTTGTGAGGTCGCCAAGTAGGCTAGTCATGGTGTAAAGCGGCGGCGGCTTGGTTTCATGTTCACTAGCTGTTGCCTTACTACACTGACCTGATGCACCGCCTGCCAAGCTGCGTAAATCATCTTGGCAAATTTCACTAGGTAATGAAGTTTCCTCGTTATCAACATCATTTTTATATAGCTTTTTCCAGCCTAGCACAGTATCAACCCTAGCAGTCGCCGAAAACTGATAAATTTTATTATCAATACAAACATCCAATACTATCTTTGTTTCATCGTATTCATAAAGAGGGTAAAACTGTGCCACATAATTTCTAGCGATAATCGCATAAATATTCTGTTCATCTTTTGACAAAGTCGCCCAGTCCCCAACTGTTTGTGTTGGAATAATGGCATGGTGTGCGGAAACTTTAGATGAATTAAAAACCCTGCCTTTATAAGTTGAATCAGCATTAGAACAAGCACCAGCCATCAAACTAAATGTTTTTGATACGGCAGATAATACACCAGCGACATCTTCAAATTGTTCATCTGATAGATATTGACAATCCGAGCGGTTATAGGTGATTAAATTATGTTTTTCACGTAAAGATTGGGTGATAGCCAAAACTTTGTCAGGCTTCAGTCCAAATTTTCGGCTGGCATCCTGTTGTAATTTTAGCAAGTTATAAGGTAATGGCGCTGGCTCTGTCTTATGTGTATTGCTTGCAGCTGACACCGTTGCATTTTTGCCAGTTAGCAATTCAGCAAGATTTTTGGCAAAAATTTTGTCAGATAGTCTTTTTGAATCATCTATTGGGTCAGTATCTTTGGGCTGATATTTAGCACTAAAACTAATACCGCCAATAGTAAAATTTCCCTCAATATTATAGTAAAAGCTCTTTTGGTGACTTGCGTTTAGACGGTCTCGGCGCACCACTAAGCCTAAAATTGGGGTTTGTACTCGTCCAATATGCAATGTACTTTGATGACCAGTTTTAGATTCTTGGCTTAAACTGTACGCTCTAGTAAGATTGTATCCGAAAAGCTGGTCGGCGATAGCTCGACTTTCAGCTATCCAGCCCAAATGCTCAAAATCACTGTTTGGCTTTAGATTAGCTAAAGCCTTTTCAACCACGGCAGGGGTATTGTCATTAATCAGCACACGCATAACTGGTTTTTTATTACCAAAATACCGTAAAAGCTCATCAATTAATAGCTGCCCCTCATCGTCAGGGTCGCCAGCATTAACTATTGTATCCGCTTGCTTGACAAGTTCACGAATGACTGATACTTGCTTTTTCTTATCCTTGGGGATTTTTCTAGGTGCTGGTAAAACTGGTTTAATCGGCAGTGTATCCATCGACCAATATTTATAATTTTCGTCTAGCTCTTCAGGGTCTTTTAGTGCCAACATATGCCCGAAGCACCAAGTAACCACATCACCTTTGATCGGGTGTTGATAACAGCCATCTTTGCTGATAAAACCGCCGCCCAGCCCCTTTACAATTGCTTTCGCCACATCTGGCTTTTCTGCGATATATAGTTTCACTTTAGCTCCATCAGTGGCTCTAGCGCCACACGAATAATTTCATCTTTTTGACTGCAACCCTCTAACAAGCGTTCTGTTTCACTCAGTTTCTTGGTTTGCAATAAATTGAGGATACTATCAGTGCTTGTATCCCCATTCTCTCTAAGGTCGAATAGAACAAGCTGGATAAAAAGCCGCTTAACTTCTTGAGTAATACCACCCTTTCCACCATAAATACCATCTGCAATCTTAGATATTTCCTGACTGTCAGCATCTTGGGATAGGTTTTCAAGGGCGGTAGTTTTATTCATATCATATCCTAGCGTGAACGGCTTTTGTCGCCTGTATCGGGCGTTCTAACTTGAACATTAGGACTGCTTATGCTTGGAGGCACTGGAGCGCCCAAGTCAGTGCGCCCAGCTGCTATCTCAGGCAAAGTAGCATGAAGTTTATGCAGCGCTTGTTGTTGCGACTGTGGCGTTGTAAATTTATTTAAAAGATGCTGTTTTTGCAGCTCAATTTGTGCTATCTGAGTATCTTTGATGTTAGGGTATGCTTTTCTAATATTATCAGGCTCAAGATTATTTTTAAGCTCTTTTAGGGCATCAAAATCTTTAGCAAATATTTCACCATCCAAGCGCAAATCCTTACCCCTTGGATTTGATAAAGCGATAGATTTATCGCTTTGTCTGACAATCTCAAAGCCATGCTCTTGCAACCTTGCAACCAAATCATCTCTATTTTTGATTGAGCCGTCACGATAGCCATTTTGGACGATGTTTTTAACATCTTCTTTGTTTATACCCAGCTCTCTTCTCAAATCGTCACGCTGAGGCATTGCGTTTTGGACTCGTCTATCAAAAGCTCTTTCAGTCGCCAGCATTGATTCTTCACGACTCATACCCTTAATGTTTGGTGCTGCTAAATTGTCGTGGAATCGCTCAGTTTCTGCTTCTAAATTGGTGTCTAAATCAGGGTCTATATCTCGCCCAGCCTCAAATTCAGCCGACCTAATATAAGCCTCTTTCTCAATATCGATATTAACATCAACTGTTTTATCCAGCTCTCTTGCTGCAATATGCTCTCTTACCCAGTCTGCTTGATGAAAACTATCTAGTGTGCCGTCATATCTTTCTCTACTGCCTTCAAATTCGGCAATCTTCCAAGCAATACCTTGCTTTTCAATATCACCCTGCAACTCATCTAGTATAGCTTCACGCTGTTCTAATGACAGATTGTTAAAATAGCGGTCATCCCATTCTTTTTGCATGGCTTTTTGCTCTGCTATTTTAGCTTGCATTAAAGCAGATTCTTGTTCTAGTGCCGCCTGTTCCTCAGGGCTACGCTCAAAAATCACTTCTTTATAAGGCTCAATCTCACCACGCCCTAGCATAGATTCAATTTCATCAATGCGATAACGAGCCACACCCAACGCCAAGGCATTTTCTTTTGAATATGGGGTGTTAATTACCGCCCTGCCGTCTTCTTCGTAGCTGCCAATACCCAGCGTACCAGCTTCTCTGACTTCGATTCGTGAGCTTCTAGCGCCTCGGTCAAATTCTTGGGTGATAATAACCGCTTGATATGCCTTGGCTTGGGTTTCTGCCGTTGGTGCTGTCATATCTTGCTCCTGCTCTTGGCTTAACGGCTCATGGTCTGCTAACTGGTTAGCTTCCCACTGGTTATAGACCCGTTGCTCATATCGCTCCATTTGTTCCTCGGTGTAGTCATTGGCGACCGCTGCCACTGTGTCATTATTTAGCTCTTTTGTTTCAAACTCCCTTTCTAGCTCATCTGATTGGAGTTCGGTTTCGGTATCATTTGTAAGTTCTCTGCGTTCTGCCTTTTCACCAATTATGATGTTGATGCTCCTGCTTTCCTTTTCGGCTTGTAAAGTAGCTAAATCACGCTCAGTAGGTTGATAGCCCTGAATCTCAATGCCTCGCAAAGATGCCTCCAACCAAGCCTTTTGCTTAAACTCTTCTGTACCTTTGATTTTGATTGAAGACCAACCCTTGCTTTCAGCAATATCAATCATTGCATTCACGGTTTTTTCGTCTTGTCGAGATGTATTTATACTTGTTTTTCTATCTTCAAAGACAATATCAGTCTTTCCACTATCATCTTTTGCATAAAAATTAAATTTTTCATCATTCAAAAATCTATTTTTTGCAATTACAATATAATTGTTTTTGATGGATGATGGCAGCTCATATTCACTAAATTCATCTAGCTTTTCCTTTGGAATGCTGGCGGTATTCATACTGGCATCGGCATCAGAATCACGATTAATTTCCCTACTAACAGCCTGCTCCATTGAGTTAGGCAGCTCTTTTGGCGGCTCATACTCTTCTACTTCCCATTTATTACGGCGTACTTGCAATGATTTTGATGGATTTTCAGGGTCTGGAATGCTAATTGATTTATTACCTAGGTTGTTTACAACAACATTATCACCCTGCTTCGCCTGTGTTTTTTGCATTGCCTCTTCAAGCCCAACACCCCATATTTTCCTTTTTTGTCCATCGCTCTCAAGCTCGACAAAATAGCTTGGGTTGTTTTTGGGGTCATCTTTGTATGGTGCTGCTCCATAACTCAATAAAATACCAGTGTTCGCCATTCTCTAACTCCTTATTAAAAATTAAATTCTTCAACAAAATCTGAATCATATTCACTAATATCAGACAAATTAAATACGTCCACGTCATCATCGGATTCATCCGTTGATTGGGCTTGCTTTTCTAGCTCATTGATTCGATTTAGTTCATCATCATCAAAACCAAACACGCTACCAAGCTGGCTTAAATAAGCGGCATGGTGTTTTTGATAATAATCTAGGGGTTTTAAGTCTTTTTCGCTATCAACTTTCTCCTCTTGCTGCCCTCTCATAACTCTTAGCATTCCTTGTATATCTAACACTGGCGGTATGCAAGATGCTTTTATGGGCAACCCTTTGGCGGGCTGACCTAGGCTTGCAAGCCTTGAGCCAAAAGCTTTTGGGTTCGCATAATAAAAGGCTTTATTGCATAGGATGGGCTTGGCTTTGTTATAGATGATAATTTGTTTGTCGCTGCCTAACTCTTTTAGTTCCTGAGGGAGCATTAATTCACGGCGTTGGTCTGATGTGCTAACACTGCCACCACCACCTTTTCCTCGATTTCTGCTGGTAGATTTACCTTTTACAGTTTCTGTACCAAGCATCCTGCTATATTCTTCCGCTTCGCCTTGCTCGCTTGGTGCGTATATCACCTGACACGCCATGTTTGCAAAAATAGATTTTGCACCCTCTTTTCCGTACGCATCCTCAACCTGAGATTTTGACTGGAAAATCAATAATAATCTCATGTTATAACCAGCAATATAGGCGACAGCTTTTTGAATAACACCAACTCGCCCAAGTGCGGTAAATTCATCCAACAATACCAAACATTGATATTTTAGGCTTGGGTCTTGCTCGGGCAAAACCCTTGTATTTAAGTTGATAAGCTGACTAAAAAACACGTTCAAAAGCTTTGAAAAGCGGTCTAATTCGTTCGGCTGGATACCGACATAGATTGACATTTTTTTCTTGCGTACTTCGTCCAGTCGAAAATCTGATGTGCTGGTAGCTGCTGCTACAGCAGGGTCTGAGAAAATATTTAGCGGCGATAGAACTGTAGCTAAAATGCTTGAGCGTGTATTATCACTATCAACATTGACGTAAGCCATCATGGCTTCTATACACTCAACTGTAAGCTCTCTTCCCTCTTCTTTGCGTTTTTCGATAATATCAGGTATCCATTCATGCAACGGCATGGCTGTTGGTGTTGCCAACTTGATAAGCTCGCTCATGGTACATGGGCGTTCAGGGGTTTCCATCATGTATAAAACCAGCCCTGTAAAAATTCGCTGGGCGTGGTTCTGCCAAAAGGCATCTTTTGGGTCATCGGCTGGATAAAAAATATTTGCGATATTTTGAATATCAGCCATGCGCTTAGTTTCATCACGTTCAATATAATCTAAGGGGTTATATCTATGTGAACGTCCATCTTCAGACTTAGGGGCGAACAAATAACATTCTTGGTATTGAGAGCGAAAACCAGCGGTTAAATCCCAGTTTTCATTCTTTACGTCTAAAACAACAACACTATCTCTGTAATGCAAGAGATTGGGTATAACAATTGCCACACCCTTACCTGAACGAGTAGGGGCAGCAACAAACATAAATTCATTCCCGAAAAACTCAAGGAATTTATCCTTGTGTTTGCCAATCAAAATACTTGGATTGCTTGGCTTTTTAGCAAATTTCTTTTCCTGCTCCTTTGGAGATAAAATTAAACCTGTTTGTCTGATTTCAGCATCATTGGCAAAACGTGCTGAGCCGTGCAGCTCTCTTTTTGGCTTCATAAATAAAGCGACAGCAAGTACAACATTTGCAATAAACCATGCAAAAATACCCACAAAATAAGAGATATTAATTGCTTTCGCCACATCAGGAAATACGCCATACGCTGCTTTATACTGTATTAGCGTGGTAAAACCGATAAACTGGCTAGGTACTTTTTGCCATGTAGCAAAAACAAAATTAGCAAGATACCATGCAGCAGGTATAATAATAATTAAGTTTAAAGCAATGAATAAAATCGCATACTCAGATGGTTTTTTGGCTTTTGTATCGCTCATATCTACACCTTTTTACCTTTTAGCAATCTTGCTTTTCGGATTGGGTCATAGGCAATCTGCGTTACAAAAGTACGGTCTAAATAAATCATGACATCAATTGTTGTATAGACATCACGCATAATTTGCTCAAAATCTATTTTTGAGCCAATTTCTGACTGCTTAATCAGCGTTCCAATTCGATAATATGCACTATTGCAATCATTTGCATGAACTGTAGTGACTGAGCCACCATGCCCTGTATTTAGAGCATTGAGATAGTCATAAGCTTCATCCCCTCGTAACTCTGTCAAAAAGATGCGGTCAGGCTTCATACGAAGACAAGACTTTAGCAAATCTTTAGGGCTGACATCTTTGTAGAACAAATGCACTTTATTGGGATGCTTGGGTAAGTCCAATTCATGTGTATCTTCAATGGTGACAATGCGTGTATCTAGCGGCACAATATCACATACAGCTTTTGTAAAAGTCGTTTTACCTGAGCCTGTCGCACCAATTAGACACATATTTTGTTCATGTTTAACTGCAAGTCTGACAAATGTTTCAACATCTCTTTCTGCTTTAGCTTTTAACATCTGCAACTCAAAAAGTTGTAAATTGACATCTTTAGGTATTTCCAAATACTCATTCAAGCGTTGAATTTCTTCGGCTTCTTCTTTTAATCGTTCTGCCTCATGGCTTGGGAATTGAGTATTTGCTGTTTGGTGAACTGATACGTCAATCCATTTTTCCAAGCGCCCACTGTTGATATAATCATCAAATGCGAAACGTATTTCGCTCGGCTGGCGAATAGTGATTGAAACCGTATCAGCTTCGCAAGCAGATGGAATGACAAATTGTCCACGCTGTCCACCAGGAAGAACTCCCGAACAGATGGGGTTGTTATTATTGACTTCTAAACTGTTGAAAGTCGCAAAGGCGGTCGCTAAATGTGTTAATGTGTGATAATCTAAATTTGGTGCTTCATGCATTTGCCAGCCAGCGCTGGATTCAGTCCATATCTCATAAGGGCGATTAACAGCTATTTCTGTATTATCTTTATTATCCAAGTGTTTTTGTATGCCTGAGCTTTGGAGCATACTATTCAATAAACTTGCTCTTGAAAACTCATAATCATTGTTAAAATTATAATCATGCATCCTAAAAATCCTAATAAGTCCCAAAAATCAATCGGGATTGATTTTTGGGATATGCTTACCAATGCCAAAAATTTTGCTCATTAGTTTTTTCATACCGACAAAATCTTTCAGGCATAAATGTTAGTGTATTACCATATTCTTTGTATAATCTGCGCTTGGCACGATACTTCATTTCAATGCCTATCATTTCCAACGCTTTATCGTCATTGTGCGTGATTGCTCGAACAAAAAAAGCCACTGGCAAAACAATTAAAACAAACAGGAAACCAGCGATTGAGAAAAAATACATACCTAAGAACATCACTATTACCCCTAATACTAGCAGCCCAACGGCTGCTAGTAGGGGAATACCAAAAAATAAAGCTGTTCGATCTAAGCCGTTATAACTGCTAAATTCTCTATATTGATATTCTTCCATTGTTTTTCCTTATGCAAGAAGTTTCCAAGCCCAGCTTGCCAAAGTTACGGCAGCACCAGCCAAGGCAACATAGGCAACTGACATACCAAATTCGCCCCAATCACAACGACCTTGCCAAGCTTGTAAGGCTTTGTATAGTAAGTAAATACCAGCTACAATTGAGGCGATAGTCATTAGTGCAGTTCTGATTTGTGTTGCGGTGTTTGTTGCGGTGCTTAAACCTCCGCTCAAGCCATTAGCAAATGCAGCGCCAGCTACTACAAGACCTACAACAAGCAATGATGCTTTGATTACTCTTTGGGTTGTTAAAACATTAGTCATAATTAATACCTCATTAGGTTGAAATAAAATTTAGGGTTGGGTTAAAATTTAGGTTAAAAAACCAAAAAAAGAAAAATAGAATACTCCTCCTTGTTATCGTCTCTTGATGCCGTAAACTGAACTAAAGTCAATATCACGAGCAACGCTAATATTAATTACAGTGCCTTGGTTGATGATGGCTGTAGGCGGTATATTGATTGAGTTAGTCAATGCTTGTTCTGCCATGTTTTGAACAGATGAACTGGTGTTCTCAATCGTTGTATTGTTGTCACCATTTGTGTTTTTGTCTTCAAAACGCTTCGTTCCAGCACTGATTGCATCTTGAATCAGGCTAAGCATGATTGAGTTGCCAAATCTCTTCCAAAAGTGAGTTTTTACTTTTGCATTAACACCCATCTCGCCTAGCTGCCCTGCGGCTGGACTATCAAGATTGATACTTACGCCTTTTGGTGTTTCAGCTCTTGTCCACAAAATAGCCACTCTTGCTTGACCTTGATTAATATCTGTATTTTGTTCGCCAATAACTCGAGTGCCACGCTCCAAAACAAGGGTTTTTCCATTGGTCGAATAAACATCTCTTGATAAACGACAGCTGGCGAAACCTTGGTATGTGCTATCAATTTTGGTTTCTAGTACACAAGGGATAGTCGCCCCTTTAAGAAGCATTAAACTTGTATCCCCTCTGCGGCCTGCGGTTGCACCTGCAAGCACCGTGGGTCTCAAGTTTCCGCCAACTTTAGACGGCTCGCCTTGATTGTCTGTGCTGGTAGCAGATACACGCCGTGGAGCAGCATCAACCAAAACAGAACTTTGGCTACCCTTTACTGGCGGCGGCGTTATTTCGACAACCGTTGGTGCTGGCGGCATAAAAGAATCACTTATACTAGGCGCTGGCGCTGATTCGGGCATCTCTACAGGTGCTGGCGGCGTATATGACGGCGCACTTGTCATAAACACCGAATTAGGGATTGGCTCGAAAGATGGTGCTGGCGTATAAGGCTCAGGGGATGGCATATCAGGAAGCGGCTGAGCTTGTGGCGCTACTGGCGCATCTTGGGTAGTCAAACCTAAGTCGCCCTCGCCCTCATTTAGCGCATCAGGCGGCGGTAAATCATGCAAGATAGATTGTTGGTCTGCTGTAATATCAACAATATCACTATTGGCAAGTTGCTTTTGCTCTTTAGCAGCTGCTTCAGCTTCTAGCACTCTTTCAGCTTCTCTATTGTCTTCATACTTCGCCACACTGACACCGACACCCAGCAAAATTGCAGTTACGCCAGCTAAGCCAAGCGCTGCCAATTGCATCTTCTTTTTGTTCGTGCCGTCTCTCCCAGCGCTATTAGCGCTAGGCATATCATCCAGAACCTCTTGCTCTTCGTTGGCGGTAGGTGCGTCCAATTCGCCAGCTTCAATATTTGAATCGCCAGCTTCTATGGAATTAACATCTTCTGCGAACCAATCTTCTTGCTCTTCGATTTTCTTATTGCTATCCATGAATACTCCTTAGTGTTCTACACGAACAAAATCATTATCGCTAGTGCCAGTTCTGTTATATTCTGGCGTTTTGACTGTTTTGTTTGATAGGTCACCAACTAGCTTGCCAAAACGCACACGATAAACAGGGCTAATTTCTTGAAGAACCAAGGTGTTGTCTTCAACATGGGTATTTACGAGCATTTCTGAATTGTCGGGCAAAACACGATATACTGCTGGTAGGTCGCCAGCATGGTTGTACTGCAAGTAAGTAAAGCGACCATCATTCCACACGTTAGTTGGCTTAATTTGGGCGTGACCTCTGTACATATAGTCCATATTGTATTTGGCATCAATCATGATTTTTTTGCCATCTACTGTCTGACCTACTTTTTTCATCTCGGTAGGTTTTGGTGTGTATTCCTGAGCTGGCGATTTGTCTTCAGGATAGCTAAAACGTGCGATATAAGTTGGCGGCAGCATCATGTTATTGTGCAACTCAAAAGCATAAGTGCGGCGATTGCTGACAATCAAAATGTTGGTTTCAGGCTGTTCTTTTACTGGTTTAAAAATGATGTTGTTGCCTTTAGCAACCAACGACCAGCTTTCGCCATCACCCATGCCGATTGCGCCAGTTTCATCATCTAAATACTCCCCTTGCTCTAGCTCGATTAATGTTGCCTTGCCAATATGTGTATTAATTGAATAGACATCATCAGGGTTATAATTGAACAGCTGTACACGACTATCGTGTTGAGATACCATACCTTGCTGTTCAGCATTTGCATTTTGAAAAGCCAAAAAAGAGAGTAAGCAAGCGGAAATTAATCTAATTTTCATTGTTGAGCCTCCACTCGAGTAGCTGTTTGAGCTGGAACAGCGGTGTTTGGAATGCTGTTTGTAGATGTTGTTGTGAAATCATCTACACGATAAGTTTTGACCGTGAAACCAAATGGATTGACAAGGCGAACGTCATCAAGAGTTGGAACGTTGATATATTCATAGCCCAATGTTGCAATATGGTTGGTTACAGTAGGTGCTGGATTGAGCTGTTGCAAGTTTTCATCCCACACGCCGCCGCCAACTGGCTTGATGGTTTTTGTAAAACGTACTTGCATCAAGCCTTTTTCATCAATGATTGATGTGTTTGTAATCTTAATATCAATGCGTTGTGCATCTTTATAGATTTTATGCGGTGCATCGGGGCGAGCAAACTTAGTATTGATTTGCTGTTGCATATTTTTGTCGCTAAATAACATAGCTTTGTTAATCTGCTCTTGGATGGTGTACCAGTCGTAGCCCTCGCGCAAGCTAACATACATGGCTGAGAAATATTTAGCAGTTTCTTCACCAATAGTAGATTTGGCATTATTATCAAGCATGGTAACAATATCGGTAGCACCAGTATTATTATCAACCCGAATCACATAAGGGCGCACCTCCTTGAATGGCGTTAAAAGCATTAAAGCTATTGCACATACAGCAGCAATCGCACAAGCGCCATACGCCACTCGCCAAGCTTTACGCTCGCTAGATTCAATATCACCGATTCTAGCTTTTTCAAATTCTTTAGCAGCATTGATAAAATCATGGCTAGCTTGCTTCGGTGTTACTTTTTTTGGTTTTGCCTTATTCTGTTTAATAGGCTCATTTTCTTTTGGCTTTTTCTTTAAAAATTTCATATAATTCCCTTAGTTATTATGAATGTTTTGTTCGGAGGCTTGCTCAGTCTTGACTGCTTCTGAACTTTCATCAATATAGTAACGTTGAGCTTTAGCAGGTATAAAACCTGATTGATTGACTGGTTGCCATTTGCCTTTTGGCATTGTCAGCTTGTGGGATGATGTACAGCCAACCGTTGCAGCGGCGGCTAAAATCATAATAAGCAATTTAACTTTCATAGATTATCCATTATTGACTTGTAGTCAAAAAAACTGTAAAATGTAATTACAAAATAATTATATTGGAAGTAAAAATGAGCAACAGACCTGTTTATTACATCGTTGAATCTCGTGATTCTACACTTGTAAAAATCATTAAAGCATTTGCACTTTTCGTTGGTATTCATGCTATACCTGTTCATTTTTTACTTTTTCCGCTAGTCTCAATAATATGCTACGGTTCAGTGTTGGCTCTTTGCTACAAGCAAAAAAGCCTAAATCTATTTTGGAAACTACTAAGATATAGCGCTATCCCTTGTTTCTTCTTACTCATTTCAGGGTTTTATCATCAACATATTTGATTTATTTACCCTTGTTTTCCGCCATTGAATTTTTTGGAGCGGATGAGCTTGCAGTTCTACCACCAAAGGTTCTTGCTAATACTTTTGTATGACTGATATTTCTAATTGCATTACCAAAACCACCAGCCGCTAGACCACCAAATAATGAGCTTGCCAGTTGTGGTAGCTGGAATAGAACTACAGAAAAAACAATAAACATACAAACCAAAACGAACACCGAGCTGATAGAGGCAGAAAAACCGTCAGCAGCAGCACTTCCTGACACTGAGGCTATCCCTCCATAATAAGACTCCACTGCTGCTTGATAAGTATCCAACTGCCCCTCAATCACATTCAAAGACATTTGAACGAGCATGGTTGCAAACAAGAAAAAGAAGCCATAATTTAGGACAGACCCGACCCAGTTATTAAAAAATTGGCGGGTAGCTGGAAAAAGCGCAAAACCAAAAAATATTGGACCGATTGCTGCTAAAATGTTTAGCAAAACTTGGGCTACCAATAGATATGCGCCAGCAACAGCGATATACGCCCCACCAAAAACAATAAGAATGCCCGATTTGAAAAGCGCCATCAATTTGTCAAACATCCCTCCGAACATCGCCTCCATAGCTCCGCTGGTTAAGTCACTAACTGCACCTGTAATTGTATCCCACATCCCAGTATCAGCCGCCGCCGCATCAGGTTCGGCAGTGCCGTTTACTTCACCAACCATTTCATTGCTTTCTTTCTCTGTACCCGAAAGCTCTTGGTCGATAATTTCGGTCAATTTATTAACCATAGTATCAAGGGATGATACTGAGTCATTGCCGCCATACGCTTGAGACAAACCATCGCCAAGCCCCGTAACAAATGGCATTACTGTACTCATGTATGTGCCAATATTCATTCCGAATCCAAGCAAGATAGCCCACGCAATAATTCTTTTAACAAGGTCAATTGCTGTACCATGTATGGATGTTTCATTTTCCCAGTAAGACCAAATGACAAACATACAATAAACAATAAAAACAGCTTGAAAGGCTGGAGTGACGGTGCTAATAAGATTGGACATTTGAGTAGTTATTTCATTGCTGCCATCACGCACAGTATTGAATAAATCTGCAAAAAAGGTTACTGCCATTAGAAATCCTATTTTAATACCACCATCTAGGCTGATGCCTAGATGGTTTTAAAGCCCATCATTATTTAGCGTTTGGATATTTCTTTTTACGCTGCTCAGCTCTTTTTTGTTGATACTTTGTGTAGTTTTCACGTTGCATCTGTTGAAGTGCTACACGCTCCTCTTGTTGTGCTTGTTGCAACATAATATTCATTGTTGCAGCATTAGCCTGAATCATTGCAGACTGAGCTACTAATGTGTTAGCCAAGTCAGCTTTTTGCGCTGGATTTTGTGTTCTGTTAATCTGTTTCATGATATTTTGAACTTTTTGTACTTCTTGGCTCATTGCATCCATGCCAAGTTTTAGTTGTGCTTTGGTGCGCAAAACCGCCGCCTGCGCTCGAGCTTTACCTGATTGTGCTGTTTGCGCTTTTCTCTCTTCAGATTCAGCAATTTTCAATACTTTTTCCAAAGCCTTTACATCGCCATTTCTGACAGCATCGAATACATCTGTATAGCCGCTTGGTAGATACTTGTTAAGCTGAGTACGGATGCTTGGATCAGTTAAAAGACCAGCATAATTACCGTTGTCTGTAATAGCTTTAATTTGAGTATGTAGCTGTTCAATTTGACGTACTTGATTTTCGACCTGAACAACAGCTTGAGCGATTGCCCCAACATCGACTACAGGCACACCAGCGGATTGAGCTGGTACGGCTGTAACCAACAACGCTAAGCTGGCAATAAAAGCTGCTGCCTTTTGACTAAATTTTACGTTTTTCATCTCTTATCTCCTGTATTAAGAGTTCAACATTGATTCACTAATGATGGTATCTAAGTTGTTATAGCCCGATTTTCTCAATTTAACCGCACGATAAAAACTAGGTAGCCACACATCAGACTTGGGTACAACACCGTTGTTTGTTTCTGCATACTTATCAAGTAATGCGTTTAAAATTTCTACATTAGCAGTTGTTCCTGAAAGTACGGCAATTTCATCTGAAAAGCCGTACAAGTCAAGTGTTGCGAAACTTGAGTTATGACCTTGCTTCACCAAAAATGTTCGGCTTTCAAGGGCTAACGCCTTGAGCTTTAGAAATTCTTTGACGGTCAATCCAATGCGACTATAGCCACCGCCTTGTTCATTTTTGTATTCTGCATCAGGGTTGGGTAGTAGAATCTTGGTTGGTGTTTGCTGCACAATCGCAGGGAAAATCTCAGACTGGACAGCTTCTTCAGGCGACTGAGTTACCAAAATCATGAACTCGCCACGCTTACGACCTGTCTTTAGAACATCAAGCATCATATCTCTTGGCGTTTTATATTTTAAAGGCAACCAAAACTCTTCCACGATTGTACAAAGCAGGTCATGGTTTTTTATCATTTGGCTTTTTAAATACAAAAGACAAGCTAGAATAGGTTCAGATGGCTGGTATCCCTCTTTTAATAAGCTTCCAATATCAAAGCCAGTGATTCTAAAATCATCAGGGTTAAACTTATTGATTGGATTGTCTAAAACCCAAGCGAATCGCCCCACGCCCGTTTCAGTAATAGCACACCACTTCGCCAGTCGTTCACGCAAACCATTACCCCCTCTTTTGGGTATGGCTTGGATGATAGTTGATAGGCGTTTAGATGCCATATCATTTGTATTCATTACTGAATCAATTGCATTTTTAATTTGGTTTTGCTCTTCGGAAGTGCATGGTGTTGATGCATCTGTTACTAGACTTACAACAAGCTCATTCAAAAATTCTCGTAGTTGCGGAGTATCCTTGAACTGAAAAGGATTGATGCCTGTAGGCTTTCCCTCTTCAAGCGAAAAATAATCACCATCCAACGCACGAATAAAAATCTCCATGCCTCGGTCTTTATCTAGCACGAACATGGCTGGATTGAAGCGCTGAACAAATGCTACCAATGCTGACTGTAGCGTGGTTTTACCTGCGCCAGTAGCGCCCAAAATTAGGGTATGACCTGCCACAGCATCACCAATGGTGTCTTCTAATGGATTGGTGAAGTGAAAATTGAAGTCATATAAAGTTTTTGCTTGAGTTTCTAGTGGCATAATGGCTGAGCCATCACCCAAAGGATTGCCTTTGGATTTGCCACGGCTATAATTGTGCATTGAGAAAGCAGCAGCAAAATTACGGCTTGATTTCATCATGCGGCGTGGAGCATTTTTAGCAAGCGGAAATTGAGAAAAGAATGTTGCTGGTGATGCCAGTAAGCTTTTTCTGTATATTGCCGAAGCCATATTGGAGAAATTTGCCACAGCGAAATTGGTATTGGATACCACATCTTTGATGCTATCACCATATACAATCATGCATGAATAATAGTCACCAAAAGCCAGTTCACCTGATTGGATGTACCCCTGAGCCTCAACAAGTTCATCTTGTTGATGCCCTGCTTGGTCGTTTGTTGAACGCAATCTGTTGAGCTGGTCTTTTATGCGATGCAAGGATTTAGCTGGAGCTAATGCAGTGAACGAATGTACTAAATTGTATTCGAAAGGCAAAGCAAGGCTTGCTTTGTTGAGCATACCCAATTTAGTAGAAGCTGGAAAATCCTTGAGATTAAGGCAAATTGCGTAACGGTCTTTGCCAAAACCCTTTGATTGCAAAATCTCATAACCAAAATGCAAACCAGCGTAAGGAATGGCATCAAAAGCTGGTGTTGCTGTTAATGGAAAATCAGACAATAATTTTTCATTATTGACAATCTCGGAATAGAACTCAAAGACTTGTGAACACAAAATACCATGTTTGTTTTTATAAGCCGAAAGAATTTCAGGATTGTATTTGCTTAGCTTCTTAACTATGCCAACAACAACACTCTGTAATTCGTCAATACCCTCTTCAATGCCACCATCATATTTCAGGGTTATAGCCAAGTAAAATTTATTCTCGTAATAATCACGGTCATTGAATCGCTGAACATACTTATTGGCAAAATCTTGACAGAATTTGTTTTCAAAGTGATATGTTGTATCAACATTGATTTTTCTGCGGAGCTGGTAGCCCATAAAAGACATTTTGCCAGCCTTATCTTTTGCTGCTTCAGCAAAAGCTAGATTCATGGCATCAAAATCAGCTTCAAGTATCGCATCGCTAATTGATTCATAAATAACGCCATCCAACTTAACAACCGACAATAGATAGCTATCAGCAAAATTAACAACATCGTCAGCTACATGGTAGCGCAACTTCGGTAATTCATCAGGTGTAGAAGTCATGTTTTTTAGAATGTTGAAAAAACTTTTAGCTGACTTTGGGGTTTTGGTTTGTTCCATTGTAGATACCATTAAAATTCAAATTCGTTAAAAACATCCCAATTTGCGTAGGTTTTATTGTTTTTTATTACTACATCATGACTGGATGGCGATGAAGCTGTTAAATCATGCTCCATTTCCTTGTGGGATGGCTCAGACAAGCTAGTTTTATTGTTTTGGGGTTGATATGAAGAACTGCTGGCAATCACGCTTACAGGCGCTCTTGTTGAGCTTTTAGTAACCTGCTGGACTTGGGGTGTTGCATGGTTGAAAACGGCGTTATAGTGCTGAGTAACCTTGCTTACATAGCCGTTGCTGAATCCACGGCTATGATTGCCAGTGTTATAACAAGACCAAGCACGCTGCATTGGTGTGCCTTGCCCTGAATTGCCAGCCCTAGCTAGGCAATCAAGATACACACGCTGCATGGCTTTTAAGTTAGAACAAGGGTCAAATGCTTTTTCGATAGAAAGCCCAAGCCATTGCAAGTTTGAAGAATTGATTTGTGCAAGACCCAAATCAATATTCTCTCCAGCTGCTATTAAGTTTTTAGCGTAGGTGACAGCCTCGGTGTAACTGGTTGGTTGTCGTTTAAGACCAGCTGAACGATTAACTCCAATCGCATAAGGTCGAAAGCTGGATTCTGTTCGCACAATCGCATAGCTAACTGCTGGAGGCATTTGTGGGGCGCAAGCTTGCAGAAATGCAGCATCAATCATTTTCTAACTCCTTAGAAACGATGCTTAGCATAAGGCTTGCCATCTATATGCATGATGAATTCATAATCAGCGCCGTCAGGCTGCATTATCACTACTTTCTCGAAGAAGTGATTTACAACTCTAGGATTATCTTCATCTTTTCTGAAAGAGTAACCACCAGTAACAACTTGCCCATAATCATTACCTGACACGCATACACGGCGTGCATACTCGCCTTGGCGATAACGGGCTAAAAAGCTATCACCTGAGTAGCGTAAATTAGTAGCACCGCCTGAAAAATGGCTGAATCGGCTTACTCTTTCTGGTCTTTTACCTTGGTGATAGACAATGCCATCACTGCCTTGTTTGAAGCCAGCTGGACATTCAGGTGTTGGTCTTGCGCGATGATAGGTAACGTAACTGCCTTTGTTGGAAGAACCACTTGAATCAACCAAACCGCAGGTTTGTAGTCCACGACCCTTTCTTAAATCTCGCAAAACTTCTTTAATTGTTGGCGCACATTCGGCAATACCCATAGGATTGGGCGCACCCATGCATAGTAGAAATTTGCAGCCATCAGCTGCTTGAGCTGTCGAAATTGAAAGAATTGGAAGTGCAGCACAAAAAAATGCTGCCTTAGAGAGGAATTTTAAGGATGGTTTTTTAGTCAGCTGTGCTGTGCTGTGCTGTGCTGTGCTGTGCTGTGCTGTGCTGTGCTGTGCTGT
>OERH01000016.1_pt1 | contig 29439 bp, 24 predicted proteins | sample 1539931 | NCBI WGS metagenome assembly OERH01 (sample SAMEA3891233, study PRJEB23780) | metagenome | biome: terrestrial biome; feature: animal house; material: water of meat washing | place: Italy | collected 2015-05-12
GAGCAGGGGATTGAAAATCCCCGTGTCCTTGGTTCGATTCCGAGTCCGGGCACCACTTTCACTTCCAGATTCATCTCCCGAACTCCACGAAACTCAAGTATAATCACATCGTTACAAGCAATCTGAACATTCTGAACTCCACCAGACTCTACTGAACTCTCTCTCAATCAAGCGTTCATTGGGGGCCCCGGTGGGGGCTCATTGTGTTCAGTCAGTTTCAGGAGCCCCCATATGGCACTTACAGCCAGACAGGTCGAAACAGCCAGACCTAAAGAAAAAGACTATAAACTCTCTGACGAACGTGGTTTATATCTGCTGGTAAAAACCACGGGTGCCCGCTACTGGCGGCTTAAATACCGGATAGCAGGAAAAGAGAAAAAACTGGCCCTCGGCGTCTATCCCGACGTCTCCCTTGCTGAGGCCAGAATCAAACGCGACGATGCCCGAAAAATCATCTCCGAAGGTGGTGACCCGGGCGAAAAGAAGCGAAAGGAAAAACTCACTCAGAAAATCTCTGCCACCAATACGTTCCATGCCCTCGCTACGGAATGGCACCAGCATAAATCTTTGTCATGGTCTGAAAGTTACGCCAGAAGCGTACTGGAAGCGCTGGATAAAGATATTTTCCCGTATCTGGGCAAACGAAGCGTTACGGATATCCTCCCGCTGGAAATGCTGGAAATTCTGCGCCGCATAGAAAAACGTGGCTCGCTGGAAAAACTTCGTAAGGTGCGTCAATACTGTAATCAGATTTTTCGTTATGCCATCGCCACCGGACGAGCCACTGTCAATCCGGCATCTGAACTGACCAGTACGCTGGCGGCGCCAAAAGCTGCACATTTCCCCCACCTGAGAGCAGATGAGCTCCCTGTTTTTCTCCGGAAGCTCGCTGAGTATCATGGCAGTCCTGTTACCCGCATGGCGACAAATCTGCTGCTTCTGACAGGCCTCAGAACGATTGAACTACGGTCCGCTGAATGGTCAGAAATTGATTTTGATAATGCCCTGTGGACAATCCCTGAAAGCCGCATGAAAATGCGACGTAAACATGTCGTACCACTGTCACGACAGGCCACTGACATTCTGCTGCAGCTCAAAACTTTCTCCGGACAATACCGGCTGGTTTTCCCGGGACGTTGTGATATCAACAAGCCAATGAGCGAAGCCAGCATCAATATGGTGCTCAAACGTATCGGTTACGATGGCAGGGCAACCGGTCATGGTTTTCGTCACACCATGAGTACCATTCTGCACGAACAGGGCTTTAATTCTGCCTGGATTGAAATGCAGTTAGCTCATGTGGATAAAAATTCCATCAGGGGTACCTATAATCATGCCCTGTATCTCGATGGCCGCCGTGAAATGATGCAATGGTACGCTGATTACATTGATTCACTCTCCAGCCGGGAAAGTTAAGTCAGAAATACTTTTCCCTGATGTTTTCCTCAATTAAGTATTTTATCCTCTGGCCTACAAGGCTGGAGGATTTTTGTTATTATATTATTTTTTTGTGTCTTCAAACTTATTACAAAAACATAATTAAAAACAAATTGACATTTTTAAATTGGCAATTACAAAATACAACCTTGCAGTTATTTCGATACCTTTAGCAAAGGAAAAGTTGATTCAGATATAATTTAGCATTTCAATCATCTGACATCATTATAAAAAATGAGATTCACATAAAGATAAAATTATTGTTCTCAAGGAAAGCATGAAGGGGCTTCGTAAGCAATATTCATTCGGTGCCAAGACAGGACTTGATACACAGAATCTCAACTTTTATGCTCTCAGACTATATCACCACATGTTTTACAGGCTCAGAAAATGAACGATAGATTATGCTTTGAAGTGCACGATAACAAGGGTTATTTCGTATTTCCGGATACCTGGTTTGGCCCATTACTGGGGGAGTTTGAAGAAGTGCTTGATGCATACGACACTGATGAAATCAGCGAGACGAGTTACATCAACAAACTCAGGCATCTTGCTCAACGGGAGCCTGACTTTATTGATATACACGCTCATCTGGCATATGCATTTCTGGAGCAGAATGCCCCGCGTAAGGCTCTGAACGCCGCGCTTAAAGGACTGGCGGCCGGTAATCGTCTCATCCCGGAAAGTTTCAGTGGTGAAATCATCTGGATGCATCCCGAAAACCGGCCTTATCTGCGCGCGCTTTATGCAGCAATTCTCGCAAATGTGCACTTACAGCGTCATCAGGATGCGGTTATGCTTACTGATAAAATACTGGCATACAATCCTGAAGATAATCAGGGTGCCCGCTGGTTGTTGGGTTCAGAGCTGTTACGAACAGGTGATCATGAGCGAGCCTTCAGTGTACTGAAAAAACATGCTGATGAATTTTCACCTTACTGGTATGAACTTGGTCTTCTGCATTTTCTTAATGGGGAACTGGTAAAAGCTGCAACTGCATTTCGTCGCGGATTTGCGGCAAATACTTACATCGCAGAAATTCTGTGCGGAAATCTGCATCCATTTCCTCTTGCTGTATGGCATAACTATTCTGCCGGGCCGGATACTGCCGAAGATTATTATGCAACATACTCACCATTATGGGGACAATATCCGGAAGCATTGCTGTTTGTAAACTGGCTCTATAACCATTCCTCTGTGCTGCATGAACGGGCAGAAATCATTAAATGCGCCGAAATGCTGATGCAGGAAGATGATTTCGAAATATGCGAAAGCATTTTAAGACAGCAGAAGCTGTTATGGGAAAGAATTGATGAGACACTTTCTGAGGAAATTGTACAGAAATGCAGAAATATTAACGGTGAATATGTCTGGCCCTGGATATTGCCGTTTTCAGCGGCAGGAATGAAACACACAAGCATCCAGCATCGGTAGATATTGCATTAGTGTATCTTTCAAACAAGTAATAAATTATCCACCAGTAATAACACAGCCCCCCACTTCCCCAGGTTATCGCCCTGGGGTTATTTTCTGAAAGTTTCCTTTGAAAAAATAGCGTAGTAAATTACTTTAACGAATTATTCCAGGGGTTCATTAAAGTTCTTTCGTAATACTTTGTAGTCAAACACGTTATGGCTGGCATCAAAAACCACGGATTTTCCCTGCCAGCGGGTAATCACCTCCTCCGGCGTTTTCGGTTGAGCCGGTCTGGTTACGCCCATCCATGCATTAATCAGATAATCATTATACGCAGTGGAAAAAACGCTGTTCACCGTCTGGCGATCGACATGCTCTCCCAGCGCCGGGCTGTACCAGATAAACATCGGAACATGATAAGCCTGCTGGCTGGGTTTTATTCCACCATGAAAATAGGCATGTTCTTTTGTCGGGTCATACTCCAGACCGTGATCTGAAAAATACATGACGGATGCCCGGCGCGTTTCCAGCATGGCGAAAACCTGCCCCAACAAACTGTCGGTATAATGAATGGAATTATCGTAACAGACTTCTTCTGTATCCAGCGGTTTAAACACGGCTTTATCTCTGGGCCAGTTACTGCAAACCGGTTCATGGCTGCCCGTCAGATGCAGAACAATCAGTTTCCTGCCTCCCGGATTACTGTTCAGTGCTTCAGCCAGGTGTGGGAGCAGTAACTCATCATAGCCTCTGACATAAATTCTGTTTCTGGCCCGCATGGCAATACTGGCCACAGCTGTTCCGTTCTGCCGGAACGCCGATTGTGCGCTGAGCCACCAGGTATCGAATCCCGCCTGATTCGCCATGTTGATAATATTATCGGGATAATGGCGAACATCATGATGCAGCACGGTATTTACAGATAATGCCAGCGGTACCGCAAGGGCGGTATAAGGCGCCCCGCTGATTGCCTGAGTGAACAGTTTCAGTCGTGATTTCTGTTTCTGAAGCTCTGGTGTGGTTGGGCGCGAATACCCGTAAATGGACATGTTATCAGCCCTTGCAGATTCACCAATCACCAGAACAAATACGTCAGTGTTGTTATCCGTAATCACCAGATCGTAGTGAGGTATGGTATCAGCAATCGTCATTAATCTCTGATGCTCCTTTGCGGCCAGTGCAAAATAGTTCAGATTAAAGAAAGGGGTATATGTGGCAAACCGGGAAGCGACTATGTAAGGATCAACTTCATTTATTTGATACTGTTTCTTCAACGCAAACTGGAAGGAAGAATATAACGTTACTGTAATTAACAATAAAAATGTAATTACCGTGACCTTTTCCAATGGCAATGAGGACGTTTTATTTATTGCTGAACAGAAGAACAATAAAAAGAGGATAATAAATGCGATAACATAAACAACATACATCCTGAACATTCTTATTACTTCATCAGGATCTGTCTGAAGGATACTGATTGCAAAACCATCATTAAATGTTGTACCGAATGTACACCATGAATACAAACTGATACTGATATCTGCCGCTGTCAGCAATGTGAACGAAAAGGCAAGAATAAAACGCAGCGTAAGCGATTTCATCGCCTTAATAATAAGAAGCGCCAGGGTGAAGAATAATATCCGGTAAATCAGATGCGCTCCTGAGGATACAAGGATATTAGAAAGGGTAAAGACAACCACTGATAACACGAGGCGCTTATCATTGCTAATCCGTGACCAGTGTATGAACGGAAGATTAATTTTCATAATAATTGAGTAAAAGCGATATTTCTGCCCGGCGCTGACCGTGAAACATACCGTGGCAGATGAATACATTTTTCTGAATAATCATAAAACGGGCATCATCCGCCGCCACAAATGTAGCGGCGTAAACAGGATCGTCATGATGTTTTCTTTCGTGACAGAAGATAACGGCACATACCACCCGCAATCATTATCAGCAGGAATAACATCCCCAGGACAACAATTACTCTTAATGCCGGATGAACCCGATCGGCGAGAAAAAATAACTCCATCCCGAAACCAATAACAAGCCAGGCCAGCGCCATTCCGACGAGCCCTTTTAACAGCAATCTCACGCTCCTCTCCTTCTGTATTCTTAACGAAAATGCCTTACAATAACAGCAGCCGGGGAAAGTAACGCTGGCTGCTGAATGGTATGACATTTTACTGTTTTATGTTCTCTCAGTTTCTGTCCTGACGCCGCCATTAATGGCATTACAGTTTATTCAGAATAAGGCATGCGGCCTGGTTTAATGCAATAAACTCCTGCCAGCTGTACTGAGACTGATAATTCAGTAAATACTGGTCTTCAACCCGGCAAATCTGTGGGCGTTTATCATAAATTGCACACAAATGAGAATCAGTCTGATAGTGACGGCAAATACCGTCACCACGATCCAGACATTGCGTTTCACCCGCCCTGTTGACATGACGACAACAGGCCCCACACTGGTTACAGGGAAATGGAGGGTGTAATTTCATCGCTTATTTAACCAGTCACGAACAGAAGCCACATTTCCTGACTCAAACGGCAACGCAATCCCTCGTCGGCTGACTTCTTCTCTCAGCAGAAGTCCGCGCTCTATCTCACTGTTTACGCTATCCAGATGAAGTGAAAAATGATTTAACGCGGCAGCATCAACAGAAAATTCCAGTGCAGTAAGTTCCACAAGATAGCGATCAAGTTCAGCATTGACTGCCTGAAAGTATTCCAGTGACCGCTGGAATTTGTCCTTAAATTTGTCCAGAAATGCCCATACCCGCTGCATAACCTCGCTATATTCGAGATAATAATTCATCACCAGCCCGAGAATACCTGTCGTCAGCGCACCACAAAAGGCAGCAAGCTCTGAACCAAATGGAAAAATAAGGATCTGCGCCATCGCCTCATTTATCATCACCCCACCGGCAACAGCCACACCTGCTGCTATCAGTTTAGTGACCGCTTTGGCTAACTGCCCCGGCGATAATCCCTCCGGGTTAAATACCAGGACTTTAAAGGCCTGAACGAGGTTGTTCCACATTTCCCTGATAAGCCGGACAATCATTCTTTCCGTCGTCAGGAATATATTTAACAGCGTTGTGGTAATACCTGACAGTATCCCTCCGATGACACCATCTTTAAAGGCAATTAAAAAAGAACTGAATTTTTCCTGTACTCGTTCCTGGCAGGCACGTAATGCTGACGTTATTTCGGACAGGCATTTGCCGGCGCAGAATGAGTTCCGTTGCTGTCTGATAATATGCGGGATTCGTTCCCTCAGTTCGAACCAGATCTCGGCAAGAATAAGCCCCAGCATCTGTCGCGTCCCCATACGAAAACCGGAATTAAGTGAAGCACTGGCGACAGCAGTAGCAAACTTACTACTCAGGTAATAGCTCTGATTAATCGTGGTCTCGTATTTTTCCCGGGCATATTTATCAGCCCTTTCCATACGCTCAGTATCTGCATCAGCTTTTTTTCTCAGACTTATCAGACGTTTCTTTTCTTTTTCTGTCAGTGTTGCCTGAGATTCAAGCTCTGCTATCTGCCTTAACGTATCTTCTCTGTTTTTCTGCAGCGTGCAAATAAACGCATCCATTGAGTCTGCTTTCTTTGATTTATTGAGCGACTCATGAGTGAATGCCAGATTTGAAGCGTCATTTGCCAGTTCTGCACCATCCCGTTCAGCAAGAATTCTCCCCGGATCATCATGAATTTCTTTAGCGGAAATAATATGATCCAGATTTTTTTTATCGTCTGAAGCAAACACTTCGCCTGTATATGCATCAGTAAGAGTGCCTGACTGATGTGCACGCTTTCCTTTCCGGTTCGTCGCGATGTAGTTCTCATGGCTGTGGTAATGATGAGAATCATAGTCGCCACGACCTTCATACCGCTGTCGCTCAGCCTCCGTGGCATAAATACCATTACGCACATTATGGATAGTGTCAACATCACCACCCTTACGATCATTTAGCAACAAAAAATCCAGCCCGAATGATGTAACCAGGCTCTTCACCATGGTCTGATGTAACTCTTCTGCCCAGTCAAATTTTTCCACATTCATGTTATTTCACTTCTTGTAAAGCCGGGCTTTAACGCCCGGTAAATCATTAACTCCGGGATGAAAAATCATCAAATTTCACAACCGAACTGGCCAGTACATCATCCAGCTCTTCCTTATTAATAACATTCATTCCATTATCATCCTTTTCCATTTCAATAACGTTATCTTTTATCACAGCCTCACCATTTTCCTGTTTCCGCGGTTTAAACAGTGGCGTTGTAATAATATCCGTCATAATAGCGGCCAGTGAATATCCATGGTCAATAAGCATAATGATTTCATCTGATACACTGATATCCTGTTGTTCTGTAATAACAGAATGCATGGATTTAAGCGGCTCAAAATAGTGTTTAATAAATACAGCATGCATTCTGTTCAGCGCAGCGAGAATTTCATCAACGTATTGATTAACTTTTGCAAAATGCTCCCGGGCCAGATTCATTTTCTTAACTGCCCGTTCAACTTTGCAGGCACACTGATGGGCATTTTCAAGAGCTTTCGTCGCGTGTCTGTCGTAAGCCCAGCCCGCAATGGCAATCAACGGTGCAGCCACTGCGGTGCCTAATACCATTGCGCCGCCGGCCATTCCCATGCCCCCTGCCGCGAGAGAGCCCCCTCCAATTGCCGCCATCGTCGCGTTATAAGCCGCGGCACCAGAAAGCGCTGCAATGGGTGTACCTGTGGAAGCCGCAGCAAATGCCATCACTCCGCTATACACAGCAAAACCCGCAGCAGCCCCGGAAACTCCGGCAGCTACGACCGTACTGAGATATTCTGTTGCTGAAATGGCCAGGTTATGAATCTTATTGATGTTATGTTGCGGGACACTCAGTTTCAGGTCTTTATTGCCCTCTTTTTCCAGACGCGCCAGGAGCTCAGCAGCAATCCTGTCGAACTCACTGAAATCTTTACCAATCTCAAGCTCTTTATTTCCGAGCGTTGTTAATTTTGATGATGTCTGAGCTTCAGCCTGCTCAAATTTTCCTTTATGCTCCTCGTAACGCTCTTTTGCTTTTTCGAGCACATCCTCTGCTTCTGACTTTTTTTGATATCCATCGTAAGCTTTTTTTCCGCCGAATGCCGCAGCGCCGGCAGCCACACCCAAAATAATAAAAGGTAACGCCATTATTTTTCTCCTGTACAGATTGCTTTATCATCAGTCAATTGAAATATTTCAGGAAACATTCTCAGCAGTAAGGTATTTTCCTAACATTGTTAACACGGCTTCTTTCAGCCATACTGGTTCAATAATTTCAACATTCGGTAGCCAGTATAAAATCAACGGGATAATTTGATTTTTATGTGCAGCCTTGCATGACAGCGTAATGCCATTGTCATGTTTGTGTAGCAATTGCTGGTAAGGAAGTAAATCCCGTCGCAAAAAATAATGGGCGATATTATTGTGAATGAACAACACTACATCAAATGTTTTGTCGCTCACCCACGGGTCACATGACTCACTTATCAGTGACTGTATTTTCTCACTCTTTGCAAACTTTTCTTTTTTTATATCCAGCCATTTTATTTTAGCTAATGAAAACGACTTTAACTTGTTCTCTTCAGTAGCCAGCAAATACCATATACTTCTCTGATTAGTTAATTTATAGGGATGAACGATTCTGGTCTTACCGGCATATGCAATCTGGCAAACATTACTGTTGCAGATCGCTTTTTCAAGAACATCAAGATATTTTCTTAAATCATCCCTGATAGTGTGCTCAGGGTTATGAAACTGAACACGAATATGCTTTTCGGTTGCCCTGTTTTCTAATTTCTGCCAGAAACCTTCATCCCGTTCAGGAAAAATCGCATCAGTATCCAGTAACCTGGCCAGAGATTTGTGCAGTGATTCTTTACTCTGGTTTCCTGCTCTTGCTGAAATAAGCCGGTATTTTCCATCGCCACAGGCTTCAATAAAGGGAGAAAGCATATTCAGATCACGATATGCTGTTCGCTCAGTGATGTTGTATTTTTTCATCAAATTATGGCGACTGACCACGCCATAATTCTGTAATTCAACAAGGATATCAATCAAACGCTCCGCTGAGCGATTTCTCGTTGAGTCAGCCATAAATCACTGCACCTGTAGTATTACTCTTGTGTAAGTGAATTATATAAATACTCCTGACATCATTTGTCAGTTCCACAAAACTACGCCCTCCGGCAACAGATTTTTATTTGATTATGTTCAAACTTTAAACCAGATGTCCGGGAGCCTCCTTCGTAATACGGTTTATTGTTTCCGGAAGGGCTGATATAGCCAAAAAACAACGTGTCCCAACAACAGTCCTTTTTCATTTAACAGACTGACAACCATACTGCGCGCTACCTGCCCCCTGTAAAAAATCAACGAGAGTAATATTTTTGCTCTATTTATATTTCATTCATCTGAAATTATTAGTTGCCAAAGGGAGAATATCATCAGGATATCTGTTATTGATTTGTCATACCTGCACTTTACTGTGCTCCAAAGCGCAGGCAGAAATGGCCATCAGAAGTTATATGTTGCACCTAACATAAACTCGTTACTTCTGACATCAACAGAGGATTTATATTTAGCACCATCCTCATCTTTATAAGTCAGAGTGGAATCCCCTGCATCCAGATACCGGTAGCTGAGGTCAAGGCTGAAATCCTGCGTCACATCGTATTTAACACCGGCACCCAGGCTCCATGCCAGGTTGTTTTCGTATTTTGACGCTGAAGCTGAATAAACTTCACTGCCTGCCGGGCTGTTATCGGTATATATGTACGAAGTTTTATGATGAACCCGTGCATAACCCAGACCAGCAGATATCCATGGCGTGAATGCACTGCTGTTTCTGAAATCATAATACGCATTCAGCATCAGCGTGTTTACACTGAGCTTGTTCTGTGCATCATCAAACTCGGCACCACCGGCACTTTCCCAATAACTCAGACGATATTTTGATTCAGCGTTACCGCGGCCATAAAACTCCACTTCAGTACGCACCGGCACATTGTAGTGCTGATAAAAATCGTATCCCACCGCAAGGCCTGCGCCAAAAACCGTATCACTTTTGTCACTGCCTTTGTATTTATCCGCCCATGCCCCTTCACCATCAACGAAACGTTGCTCTGAAAGTGACATAACAGAAACACCGGCTTTACCGGTCACATAAAAGCCAGTTTTGTTCTCATCAGCCAGAGTCTGGGCCGAAAACATGCCTGCCATTGCAAGCGCTGAAACCGCAATAACCTTTTTCATTTCAATCATCTCCGTTGGTTCTTGCCCTACCCGACAAAGAGGGTTGCCTATTTTAAAACCATGCAAAAGACAGGGTAAAATGGTTACAACCGATCGATGTGATCATATCGATCGGTAAAATCGATCGATATTGGTGAGGGTTTTCGTTTCGAATCAACAAAATGGTAATGATGGGGCCCGGACTGAAATGCTGTGTCCCAAAAGCCCGGAAGGTTTGCATTACAACTGCACCACAGTACAAAATGTCAGACACAGTAAAAAAGACTGGGTAATCAACCCACCAGAGAAAACACGTTTATTGCAAAAGAGAGGGGAATTATGTGCAAACTGACTAAAGAAGAAGAATACAGCATCATCAGTCGGACAATGACGAATATTCGTTCACTACGCACGTATGTACGCGAACTTGATTTTGAGCAATTACTCGACATGCAGGAAAAGCTCAACACTGTTATTGAAGAACGCCGTGAAGATGCTGAACGAAAAGCGGCTGAACGTAAGGAACTGGAAACTAAATGTCAACAGGTATTTGAGTACATCGTTTCTGTGGGGCTTGACCCGGAAGAATGGCAGGGTCCAGTTTCTGCTATTGCAGGGACAACGGAAACCAAACGAAAACCCAAAGGCGGTGTGAGAAAAGCGAAATATATCTTTGAGGATGAGAACGGCGAAACCAGGACGTGGTCTGGTAACGGTAAAATGCCACTTGCTTTGCGGAAACAGGTTAATGGAGATTGTACCCTAGAAACTTTCCTCATTGAAAACCCCAATCAACATGAACAAAGTGAATAAAGTTTTCATGTAGCAAAGGTAGCCAACTCAAATTACGGCACAATGATTACAGTTCTGTTCCCCCTGCCAGAACTATTACTTTCAGGGAGATTTACCTTCGATAGATGAGCGACTCCTGTCGTCAGATATTATCATTCAGTCCGAAAACCCGCAGCCGGGCATGAGAAAACTGACGACAGGAAATGAGCCAGAGCAGCAACCACGCGGGCTGACAGCGGGTCAGAACTTGAATCAATCCGGAGCCATTTCCAGGACAGGATTTCATCACCTGCCACCAATCCCGTGTCAGTAATTCGCAGCCAGCGGCCAGACGCGATCACCCGACTCAGTACTTCAGAGCCAGCCTTCGGTACCTAGCAGGCGATTGCCCCTGCGCAACAAAATAAATCAACCATCGTCAAACTGCGATCGTTCGTATGCACCATTCGTAACACCGGGGGCTGATACGCCCGAAAAATGCGTCAATATGAGTTCATCAGAACGATACAATTGTCGTGGGAAAGACTGATCATTTGTCACCTAATACTCAGCTACATAAGATAATTAATAAATTATCTATAGCGTTTTTGTAAACTGGCAGGAAGATAACGCTGTAATGGGGATGGCGTTTCACCTTCAATCAGTTGCGAAATAAGCTCAAAGCAGTGAAAAGCAAGTTGGCGATTATCCTGTTGTATTGTGTCGATTCTTACCGAAAGTGAATCATACAAATAATGATCATCAAAACTCGCCAGGTGGATTGTACTGTCGAGTAAATTATATTGGCTCATATAGCGCAGAACGCCTTCCAGTAATCCACAAGCGGCAGTGAATAAGGCTTTAGGAGGACGTCCTAAACGAGCGCATAGCGCGGCAAACATTTCATAGCCTGAGCTCGGATGATAATTACCGTGAATAATCCATTCAGGTTGTAGCGTTACTCCGGCTTGCTGCAAGCCTTGTGTAAATCCTTCCAGTCGATCGCGAGTCGGTGACAAACGGGGTTGTCCCCCCAGAAAATAGAATTCATCCGGGTGACTCCGTGCAATATCTGCCACCAGAGCGGCGGTGGGAGAAACAGAGTCAGTAATGACCAATGGCAATGTGCTGCCGTTCATGTGGCGATCGAACAACACAACAGGTAATTGCTCGCTAAGTTTTTGATAGTCATTATCATGCAGCATACTGGATGCGACGATTAACCCATCAACCTGGCGGGCAATCATATTGTTCACCACCATTGTTTCCTGTGAAGGATTTTCATCAGTACAGGATATGAGGAGTTGGACGCCCGCTTCCCGACACAATGTTTCCAGTTCATGGGAAAATACTGCAAATCCGTAGTTAGTGATTTCAGGAACGACGAGACCAATGGTATGACTGCGGTTGTCCCGTAATGAGCGGGCATGAATGCTGGGCTGATAATGCTGCTGTTGGGCAATACTCAGCACACGCTCACGCGTTTCCTGCGCAACACGTAACTCTTTGCCACGACCATTGAGAACCAGACTGGCGGTTGCTTTCGACACTCCCGCCAGTTCAGCAATGTCTTTAATAGTAACGCGTTTGGTTTTTCTCACGACGAGGATCCGTAATTCAAAACCCTCATTCTACCATGCAGGCGCGTAGCGACCAGTAGCGTAACATGACGTCAGACTCACCCTGTAATATCAGCGAAGCTGGATGATGGGGAAAATAACGATTACTCATTACACCTTCACCATTATTGATGAATATCTCTACGCTAGAACTGTCACAGAGAATCTTCAGTGACGTTACGCTTCCTCGCCAGTAACGAGTTAGTTTCTCTTGCCCTGCAAGGCTTCTCCTCTGTAGTTGAATACCATCGTCATTAAGATGCAGTGCCAGCGCATTGCCAAAATTCAGATACAGCTCACCCGACGGAATGATGTCCATTTCCAGGCGTTCAATTTCGACATGCGGCGCATGATCCGCTTTTCCTTGCCAGAAGTGTTCAGCTTCACGCAGTTGCGCGAGTTCCCTGATTGGCATCTGAAACAATTTTCCCTTCTGGAATGAGAGTTCGCGAAAACAGGTCATTTGATGCTGCCAATGATGCTTTCTGGTTGGCTGCAACATCTCTTCGCCATCAGGAACCCCCATCCAGCCGACCAGCAATCGTCGCCCGTCCGGGGCTTCCATCGTCTGTGGTGCATAGAATTCAAATCCCGCATCCAGCTCTGAGAAAGCGCCATGCGTAAATTTGCCTGTCTCGTAATCAAACTGTCCATGTAGCCAGGCGCAGGGATAAGTATTCAGATAGCGCTCATGTTCGCGCACCATTCCCTGGGGGCAACAGAGGAGAATGTATTCACCATCAAGGGCGAAAAGATCAGGACATTCCCACATGTATCCTGCGTTATCTATTTCATTCAGACCGTTACCAGCAATTTCTCCATGAAAAGACCAGGTATTCAGATCGACAGAGGAATACAGCAGCACTTTCCCCCGTTTCTCTTTATCTTGCGCGCCAAGCACCATGTACCATTGGCTGTTGTGCTTCCAGACTTTTGGATCACGAACATGTCCGGTGTAACCATCAGGTAACGATATGACAGGGCCTAGTTTATCAAACCCGCCCTGGTTATTTTCGGTGGCCAGACATTGCCATGCCGTTCTGCTGCCATCATCAAACTTAACATTACCGGTATAGCAAAGTGTGAGAACGCCCTGATTATTAACCGCGCTTCCTGAGTAACAACCATTACGGTCGTACTCTTTATCGGGCATTAGCGCTAATGGTTCATGCTGCCAGTGCAATAAATCCGTCGAACTCCAGTGCCCCCAACATTTGTACTTATGATCACAAGCCAGTGGATTCCACTGATAAAACAGATGATAGCGGCCTCCAGACCAGCAAAAGCCATTTGGATCGTTCATTAGTCCGGTGACGGGAGCGAGATGCCAACAAGGATAGTGGGCATCTGCCAGTGCTTTGGACTGACCTTTCATCACTGCCTGTAAAATCGCGGGCATTTGTGAAGGCATCGACATTACTCCTCGTCCGTTTTGTATTTGAATAATAAAGAGAGGCTAAAAGCGACAGCGAAAGCAATCACCATTCCAATAATATAATTAACCAACGATGTTGGCTGAACGATTGCCATGCCGGGTATTGCGGTCAGACCAACGGCAGTCATATAAACGTGAACAGAGACAACCCAGGCACCGCCGGCAGCGCCACCAATTAAGGCCGCAATAAAAGGTTTAACAAAACGAAGGTTGATACCAAAAATAGCGGCTTCAGTAATCCCTAACATTGCGGAAAAGGCCGAGGGTAGGGTGATTGCTTTAATTTTTGTATCTTTGGTTTTAAACCATACCGCCAGACATGCACCGCCTTGCGCAACGTTTGCCATTGCCCAAATAGGCAGCAGGAAATTAACACCGATTGCAGGGTTACCTAAAAGTCCTGCTTCAATTGCGTGGAAGCTATGATGAATACCCGTAATAACAATCGCTGAATATAGCCCGCCGAATAACAACCCTGCTAACCAGCCTGCGTGTGCAATCAGCGTGCTGAGAACGAAAGAGATACCGTCACCTAACGCTCGTCCTGCCGGACCAATAATCAAAAGAGCGATAAAGCCAGAAATGACGACAGTCAGAAATGGCGTCAGAATGAGATCCAGAGCATCAGGGATAAACCTGCGTAACTGTTTTTCCACTATGCTCATAAACCATACTGCCAGAAGCACGGGGAAAACCGTTCCCTGATAGCCAATCATGGCGATTTCAAAACCGAAGAAGTTCATTGTCTGAAATCCCGCAGCAACGCCCCAGGCATTTGTGAGTGCCGGGTGAGTCAGAATCCCTCCTAATGTCGCGCCAAGATAAGGATTTCCACCAAATTCACGAGCAGCAGTAAAGCCAATAAGGATGGGGAGAATAATAAATGCGGCTGAACTGCACATATCCAGCAGGATATAAATCGCATTATCGGTATTCACCCAGCCATATGTTTTCACCATTCCCAGAAGCCCCATTAATAAACCAGAAGCAACAATGGCTGGAATGATGGGGACAAAAATATTAGAAAGTAGCCGTGCTATTCGCTGAAAAGGATTGAGTTTTTGAGCGGCGAGTCGAGCGATATCTGCTTTACTGGATTCGCTAATACCTGCAACCTGAATAAAGGCAGCATAGACTTTATTAACCACGCCGGTGCCAAAGATAATTTGCATTTGCCCTGAATTACGAAAACAACCTTTCACTCCATCAATCTGGCCAATGGCATGTTGATCGGCAAGTGTGTCGTCAACCAGTACCAGCCGTAGGCGAGTGGCGCAATGTGCTGCACTGGCGATGTTCTCCTTACCACCTAATAAAGGAAGCAACGATTGGGCGATTTTATCGAAATCCATATAACCCTCTAATTCATTGTTATTTCAGTAAAAACCTCACATCTGTGAGGCTGTCTGGTATTAAAACCAGGTTTCCATTTGGACACCAAAATTCCACTCTCCGCCAGTATTGAAACCACTGCTGCCGAAAGCGTCATTGCTGGCAAAATCATCAAGTTTGCTGCTCCAGTCCATCCAGGTGGCAAACAGGCGAAGCTCCGGACGGCTAAAGAAATTATTGATATCGTTAGCTTTTAGAGTTGGAGCAAAGGTGAGTTTATAGAAGCTGCCGTTTACGGCGTTGTGGTTTTGATACCCCTTTGGTTTCAGATCCATATATTGATAGCTACCCTCAAAGGCCAGAGCAAAATTCTGTGTTACCTCTTTGATCAGACGTGTATTGAAGGTCACCCATTCGTAGCTATCGCCTTTGACGTAACGATCTTTACTGCTTTGTGCGAGAATTGCTGGTGCGACATACCAACCGCTTCCCAGAGGTGTTGTGCCGTAAGATGCGAAGCGCCAGGTATTCGCCTCAGACAGCAGGGCGCCATCGGAGCCAATCCCTTTGACTTCCGCACCCAGGCCATGGCCATATAGCAGTGCTGTTTTTGCCGTCCCTTCACGCAGGCCATAGAAAGTGTCATTGTGCAGACCAACTAACGCATGTACGCCAGTATTTGCAGCATCAGTTTGAATGAGATCACCATTGGCATCTTTTCGATCATCATTATCTTTTGCCCGTAATCCGCTAACCATCAACTGGAAGGGGCCTGCATAATGATTCATGGTGAGGATGTAATTCTGAACGTTATTGTCGATATCATCAAGATCGCCGAAATTACGTCCGTAGAGAGAAAAGTTACTGCGAAATGTATCGTTCCATTTTACGTCATAGATACCGCCGCCCGTTCCCGCTAAAAATACGACATCGGAGTCTAACCAGTGAATATCAAAATTGTCGCGATCAAAGCGTTTACCAGCCCAAACAGTACTGTCTTTGAATGCTCCGGTAAAACTTGGTAATGCGCCCAGTTCGGCAAAAGCCTGTCGGATATTCAGGTTACTGGAGCCGCCAGTCCAGTCGTTGTAATCTCTTTGTCCGTCAGCCAACATTGCTTTAAAGCGTGTGGTCGCACCGTTATCCAGTGTTTGTTTATGTTCTACATTTAACTCGACATAGGTATCGGCTTCATTTCCCAGACGGCCAACAGCTCCACCAGTTTCACCTGCGGGAGTCAGATACGGCCCACTTTTGCTACTGGAAGCGGCATCATTCATCAGTAACCCGGAACGGGCATAGCCATGAAACTCAAAACCACTGTTTTCTGCGGATTTCTGTTCGAGCTGAACTGTTCTCTGTGCTACTTCTTGAGTTGTTAGCTGATTTTGTTGTTGTGTTTCAGCCAGTTTCTGAACCTGTAATTCAGCTGTTTTGGCCCTTGCTTCTGCCGCCTGGGCGCGGGATTCCGCATTTTTTAAACGTTGTTCCAACGCCGCCAGTCGAGATTCGATACTGCTAATATCCGTTTGCGCATGTACCGTTGTAGCACCGGTCAGCAAAGCAATTAACACTGCCAAAGTTGTTTTTTTATACATAATTTGTCGCGTCCCATCAGAGAATTATAAAAATTGCTAAAATGCTAAACCGGTTTAGGTGTTGATAATAAAGCTGACTTTTTAGCCAAAGCAATTATTTTCGCTAAACCGATTTAGTAAATGTGACAGGCACGACAAATCGGGTTACAGATACAACAGCAGGATCACTATTGTGAAGGGAGATCGTGTTGTCGGGGTAAGGCGGTCATCGCGCCTTTAGCCGTGGTCGCCAGAGCACCACAAATCTGAGCTTGTACAATGATTCGTTCAAGCTGTCTGGTATTTGTTGGTATTCCAGAATCAGCCAGACCGGCAAGTAATCCAGCGACAAAAGCATCTCCTGCCCCGGTCGTATCGACGACAGAAACAGGTTTGGCGGGATAGTGGATAAACTGCCCCTGAAAATACACAAGTACGCCATTTTTTCCTTGTGTGATAAGCAATAAAGTCAACGAATAACGTTGTACTAATGAATATGCGCCTTGCTGAACCTGGCTTTCGCCACTGATGAATAGCAACTCTTCTTCGGACAATTTAGCGATATTCGCCAGCGAAAGTGCGCGATCAAGGTATTTCCTTAATAGCGCTTCACTCTGCCAGAGATCGCTGCGGATATTGGGATCAAAACTGATGTTTCCGCCAGCCTGACGTATTTTCTCCATAGCCAGAAATGCGGTACTTCGGGAAGGTTCTGCACTGAGCGCAATGGAACAAAGATGGAGCCATTCACCCGGCCCAAATGCAGGAAGGCCATCAGGTTGTAAAAAAAGATCGGCACTTGGGCGTACCATAAAGGTAAAGTTTCTTTCTCCTTGCTCATCAAGTCCTACAGCCACAATTGAGGTGCGATGTTGAGGATCAAGAGACATATAACGTGTATCAACATTTTCTGTACTCAGTGTCTGATACATAAAGCGACCGAAAGGATCATCGCCAACTTTGCCAATAAAGGCACTTTTCCCCCCCAGCCTTGCGATACCGACTGCAACATTAGCAGGCGCCCCGCCAGGACACTGTAGTAGTCTCCCCTGGCTTTCGGGTAATAAATCAACAACCGCATCACCAAGTACCCATACTCTTGTGCTCATAAAGGCTCCAATATACTAATTGCTAAACTAATTAAATCGATTTAGCAATTAAAGCATAAACGCTGCTCAGGAGAGAACAATATTCATCAATAGTTACGTGGTATTTTGTTGTGAGAATATGTCGGAAATATGGTAAGTGATGAGATAGTCTTCCCCCACCTTCACGACCGCTTTCAATTGCGCCATAGCGAATAAATTTTAACCACAAAAGTAAGAGAAAGGCCATGACTGAACAGAAAATTACCGACATCGCTCAGGCTAAAACGAACTTTTATCTTTTCAGTATCAATGCTCGTGGCAATCACGCGGGAAAGATCAAACTTTCTCACAACCAACTGCTTAACTGGCTGGTATAACAGCCAAAATGACCGTTGCGATGAAGGCTTGCGGGACATCCCATCACTGCCCACAGGAAATAAGGGAACTCAACTATGATGTAATATTGCATCCAGCACAACATGTTAAATCTTATCAATGGCGTCAGAAAAATGATTATAACGACGCACAGCAATAGCTGAAACCTATCAATATAGAACTATACGACTGGTACCAATAAAAAGTCTGGACCTACAGAACGTCCAGGCTTTTTTGAAAATGCATCGGTTGATCTCGATGGAAGGACACAACTGATAGATCATGTTCTTGGACTTCTTACTGAATACGGCATTGTGTTCAGTAAAAGCGCAACAGAATTACGCCCCAAATTACCGGCATTACTTGAGGATGCGGCGATGCTGTACCTGCGGATTGGTACATGCCGTCTGAACAATATGGCTCCAGAAAAATGGCTGCGTTACGTCATTGAACATATCCAGGACTGGCCAGCAAACTGGATACGCGATCTGTTACCCTGGAAAGTTGATCTGAGCGCTCAGTAAATATCAATACGGTTCTGGCGAGCCGCTTACGATTATAGGTCGTTTGGGTGTAGTAGTAACAATAATAATTAATACATGGAAAATGTGAGAGGAATCACTACCAGTAATGGATGGCAGGTTTTTTGTTGGGGGAAGTGAAGCGCAGTTCAAACTTGGACTGCGCTTCGAAAAATACGTTGGGGGTTATTTAATCTTGACCTGTCCGTTCATAAGAATAGGGAGGAGCCAGTCACGCAGTTTGATTAGATCCTGATTTTCAAGGCTACGCGTAAAAATCATTTTATTGTATTCTGAAACAATATCGTCATATCGTTTCAGTAATCCGGGTTCTGGGCAAACGACTTGCAGTGAATGTAAATCATCTTTCGTCATGGAGCCAAATGTTGTTCCTTCCGCATTTCGACGCTCAAATACCTGTTTGAAATACTTCATCACGTAGAATAAAAATCCATCTGAGCGGCTTTTGCTATTTAATGCCGCAAGCCCTCGCCCAATACAACAATCGGCATTGGCAATATTCATATCCCCAACAGGCGCACGAACACTGAGTAAAATATCACCTTTTTTCGCCATTCTCGTAGGTGATGTTGTGTACTGGCGAGGAGTAGGGAAAAGCCAACCAAAATCCGTCGAACCCTGAAAAAATAGTGTTCCGATTCCATCTTCATTATAAGACTCCCCGGCTGGAGACTGCCCCATTGTGATATTCGCTATTTGAGACAGCGTGTTAACCGCCCACCCCGCCGGAATTTCCCGTTTCAGCGTGGCGTTATACTCCATCCTCCCGCCAGAAGTTTTATACGGTTTTCCGTTGGCATCCGGGAAATCAAACTGTACAAACCAGTAGTCATACAGCGTTTTCGCCATCGCTTCCAGTTCGGCGTTGATGCGATTGTTGATAGCGATTTTTTCGTCAATAGATGTCAATACAGCGACTATTGATTTCTGAATGCCTATTGAATAGTGTGGAATCATGATATTACCAAGAATATCTTGATTCAAATTATTAATATTTGTCCCCGCCACACTCGTGATAGCAGATTTAAAAAAATTAGTTCGTGTATAGTAAGCCAAAAACAGAGGGAGAAAATCATCTGTTTTTAATCTGGCTCGGATACAAAAACCAGAGTACAACGATTTTTCATTAAGATCTATATAAAGGCTTCGCCCAACTAAGGCCTTGTTGCCGTTAGAACGGACAAAAATAATATCGCCTGGCTCAAGGTAGTCTTCCCTTTTGGCAACTCCAAATGGATTAATTTCACCCAATAATTTCCATTGAGGAGTGAAATTATCTTTAAAATCAGCTACACCAATGAATTTGCACCCTTTACCGTGGCTATCTTTGCTGAAATTTAAACCATTACGAAATTCAGCTACATCACCATATTTCAGAAAAGAAACAGCATTACTCATATTTCAGCCCCGCCATCTGCATTTTAATCTCCGCTTCTAGCTCGAGCGACTGGCTAAACAAACTCTCCAGATTGTCAGTAAATCCTTTCATCTTCTCGGCAAACTGTTCCGGCGTCATATCGGCGTATTCAATTTTTACATCAAAATACTGCCCGGCGCTGAACGAGTAATTTTTCCCGGCGATGTCGTCATAGCTGACCACCACCGAGAAATCCTCTTCGCTCCACTTGTTGTTGAACACTTCGCAGATGCGCTGCTCTTCTTCTTCGGTCAGTACCGTTTTCTGGTTTTTGCCGTCTTTGACTTTTGCACCTAAATTCGAGGCGTCGATCAGCACCACTTTCTCTTTGTTACTGGCGTCAATAAACAGGATCGACACGTTGGTGCCGGTGGTGGCGAAGATATTTGACGGCATGGAAACCACGCCCGCCAGCATCTTATTTTTCACCAGATGTTCACGAATGCCTTTATCAATACCCGATTGCGCAGTGATAAAGCCAGTCGGCACCACGACCGCCGCCTTCCCATCCGGTTTCAGCGAGAAAATGATGTGTTGCAGGAACAACTGGTAAATCTCCATTTTCTCCCTGGCTTTGGCTTTGACTTTCGGTATCCCGGCAAAGAAACGTAGCTGGTTTTCCTTGCTGTCGAGATCGTCGCGAAAGTCGCTGAAATCCATCTTAAACGGCGGGTTGGAGACGATGTAGTCAAAGCGTTTCAGCGCGCTGCCGTCCTTATGGAACGGATGCAGAATGGTGTTGCCCTGGATAACGTTAGGGATCGAATGCACCAAATTGTTGAGGATCAGGTTCAGGCGCAGCAGGCTGGAGGATTTCTGCGAGATGTCCTGCGCAAAGATGCTGCAACGATCTTCCCCGATGGCGTGCGCCACGTTCATCAGCAGCGTGCCAGAACCGGCGGACGGGTCGTAACAGCTTACGTTGCGCACTACGCCCTGTTGTGCTTTCGGCACCAGGATTTCCGCCATGATGCGCGCCACGGCGTGGGGCGTGTAGTATTCCGCGTATTTGCCGCCGGAGTTGCTGTTGTAGTCTTTGATCAGGTATTCAAAGATAGTGGCGTAGAAGTCGAATTTCTGCGTGAAGATGCGTTCGAAGCTGAAATCGGCCAGTTTGTTGATAATGGCGCGGCAGAAGTCATCGCGCTTTGATTCGTCGGCGATGTACTGGCTGAGGCGTTCAAACAGCACCACTTTCGCGCCGCCGTCGGTTTTGACCGCGAAGACGTCGTTGTTGGTGGCGGCGATGTCCATCAGGGTGTCGTCAAAAGTTCTGGCAAAGTCCGCTGCGTTTTGTCGGTTATACAAGTAACGAATAAAATGGTGTGGCTTCAGGCGGGCGGTATCCGGGGCCATCCGCTGTTGCAGCTTTTTCAGTTGATCTTCGCTCATTGCGCTGAGCGCATCTTCCCAGCTTTCGGCGCTGGCGATACTTTTATCTTTCTGTTTGGCCTCAAAAGCGAATTTGTCGTTCAGGAATTTGTACAGGAATGCCTGAGTGATAATTTTGAATTCATTACCGTCGTTGCCCAGGCCGTAGTTCGCACAGATACTTTTCAGGCTGTCGATCAGGGCTTTGGTTTTGTCTCTAAATTCCAGTTCTACCACGTTCGTGCTCCGGTATTAAATTCGTTCAGGTATTCCGCCACAATCAGGCGGTTGATGTCGCTTACCGCACTGGAGGTCAGAGTGATATGGTGCTCATCCTCAAAGTGCGTGATGACACATGACTCCATATGCCGCTCAAAATAGCTTTCATTGTTCAGTATCTGGCTGTTGTTCAGCACTTTTTCATCTGCATCCAGCTTAACGCTAAGCAGTGCTTCGAAGATTTTACGCTCCGGCTCGCTCAGGCCGCCGCGCTCACGCAGGCGTTTGTGGGTACGCGCGTATTTCACGTCGCCCCGGTATTTCTGGCGCAGCAGGTTGTTTTGGCGGTTTAGCTCTTTGATGCGGCCATGAATTTTATTGAGTGTGCCGATATTCGCAACCATTTCTTGCTGGGTGACTTCGCTGAGTTTCTTTTTCTTAAACAGACGCTCCAGTTCGTCTTTCAGGCTGACGAACTGCGGGTCCTGCTGGTCGAAGTTGGCGGCCAGCGCTTCGCGGGTGCGGCGCAGCGTCTCTTTCAGCTCGTCGGCCAGTACCAGCTCTTCTTCGCCCACTTTATGGAATTCAAAGATCACCTCTTCCAGCGCCCGGTTCAGCAGGCCGGAGAGGTCAACGCCCTGTACCAGATCCGCTTTCAGGTTGAGTAAGTCGAGGCGGCGGCTGGCTTCGCGGTAGAGGATGTTGAGTTTGTTGAAATCCAGCGCCTGGAGAAACTCTGTGTTGCCCTGGAGGCGAATCAGGTTGTAAAGGCTGCGGGCGTCGGTCAGCGCGTTCTTCAGTACCAGCGCGGTTTCCCGGTCCTGGATCTGGTTTATCTGGTCAGTGAAGATTTCCGCGTTTTCGGTATCAAAGCTAAACAGAACGTCTTTGATATGTTCGATTTCTTCGCGGATCTCATCCGCTGATTTGAACAGGCGGGAGTAATGCTCCATTTCATCGCCCAGTTCAGCCTGTAGCTCTTCGAAGTAGGCTTTGTTGGTGGCGTCAAATTCCTGGCGGATGTCGGCGAAGTCCACCACATAGCCGTAGCGGAAGTGGTTGTAGGTTCGGTTGACGCGGGTCAGCGCCTGGAGCAGGTTGTGCTTTCTGATCACCCGCCCGAGGTAGAGTTTTTTTAGCCGTTTGGCGTCAAAGCCAGTGAGCAACATGTTGTAGACGAACAGCAGGTCAATCTCACCCGCTTTGAATTGCTCCACCCACTCTTTGCGTTCCTGCTTGCTGCCGACGTCGTGTAGGATCAGGGCGGCGCGTTTGATTTTCCGCGTTTCTTTGGTGTGGATGTGGTAAACGGTGGTGGGCGATTCGGCGTAGTCAGTGTTGAATATCTCAAACATCTGTTTGGCCTGTTCAGAGCTGTCACAAATCACCATGCCACCGATGGTGTCATCATTCAGCGCGCCCCGGCTTTTGGCAAAGTCGGTGATGATGTAGTTCAACATCGGCTTGACGAAGCTGGGATGGGCGTAGATGTCTTTGCGATCCACATCGCCCATTCTGACTTCCACCTCTTTTAGCGCCTGTTGCAGGATCATTCGGTAGTTGGTGGCGATCTCTTCGCGGATCAGGCGCAGCGTGTAGCCGTCGGCAATGGAGGCGTTGTAGTAGTATTTGTGGATGTAGTCGCCGAAGAGGTCGCGGGAGTTGTAGTCTGTGCCCAGCAGAGGCGTACCGGTCAGGCCAATTTTGATGGCGTTGGTGTCCGACTGGCTTAAGTTCGCCAGGAAACTTCCTTTGGGGTTGTAGCTGCGGTGGACTTCATCGAGGAAGTACACGCGCTGGATGTTGATATCGTAGTCTTTGGTAGTGACGACGTCCGGGTCATCGCGGAATTTCTGGATGTTGACGACGGTGATTTCCGCTTTGCCGTGGTGGTTGTGCAGCGCCTGCGTCGCTTTGATATCGCGAGTGAAGGCTTCGCGGGAGTCGATAAGGTGAACGATTAAGCCACGGGCGGTGAACTCGCGCTGCGCCTGCTGGAGCAGATCCAGACGGTCAACAATAAAGTAGAATTTGGGGATCACCTGCTGATTCTGGAAGTAATCTGTCAGGAAGCGCACGTTGTAGTAAGCCAGCGCGGTTTTCCCGCTGCCCTGGGTGTGCCAGATGATGCCTTTCTTCACACCAGCGTTCAGTTTGCGCTCGATTGCTTTAGTGGCGAAGAGCTGCGGGTAGCGCATGATGTGTTTCTGGATTCCGCCCGGTTCGGCGACATACACCAGCGCATAGCGCAGAATAAATGCCAGCCGATCCCGGCTCAACAGCGCGGTGCAAAGGCGGTTAGTCGGGCAGTTGTGATCTTTGTTGGTCTGGAATTCCGGGTTGGTACGGATGACTTCCAGGTTGTTGTCTTTCAGGACGGCGATCTCGGTTTCGTCTGACAGCGGTTTCAGTAAGTTGGTCAGGTTGAAGAGTTCTTCTTCGCGGAAGTAGTTGAATACCGGGTTGCTGTAAGAGCTGCTGGCGTAGAATGCCCCTTGAATCGGCTCCGGGTCGCTGTCGTCATACTCCATGTTATTGGAGAAGATCATGAACTGGGTGATGTTGGCGAAGCGTTTGAATTTGGGGTTTTTAAAGCGTTCGTTGATGCGATTGCGTTCTGCGACGATGCCTTCCCGATTATTGGGTTTTTTCACTTCGATAAAGATTAGCGGCATGCCGTTGATCAGCAGCGTGATGTCCGGGCGGAATTCTTCATCATCGTTTTCGCAGGTCAATTCGGTGACGACATGGAAACTGTTGTTGTTGAAGTTATCAAAGTCGATCAGTTTGATACCGGAACGATCACTGAGTTTTTCGAAGAAGGCGCGGCCCAGATCATCGTTGTCGAGAAGCAGCGTGAGGTCTTTTAACAGGCGTCCGATGTCGTCTGGCGCAAGTCCGGGGTTTATTCGGCCAATCGCAGCAGTAAAGAGGTCAGGGAAGATGTTGGTTTCTTTGTCCCAGCGTTGTTCTTTAAGGGACAGGTAGTAGTATCCCAACCGTATCAGGTGGAGGATTACGGGGATTTTTACCCGAGTATCTTCAGTGAATTTCATCGTATTCCCTGTTTTTTATCACGTCTAAGTCATACGATCCAGCAACTCCGCAAGCCCGGAATTACTGGCTGTACCTTATTGTATTACACCCATGTTATCTGTTTTTAACTTCCTGATTAAATATATTTGTTTCATTTATTCTCAATGTGGTGAGTTTTATATTCAATACTAATTTTTAGCTGGCAGAATAATAAAATAGAGCTCATCAAACGTAGCATTTCTTACAGCAAAGTATCTTAGAATATGGTTCCATACTGCAACAATATCTACGAACACGCCATCCATCGGGTTATCATGGGACGGAAAACATGCAGCACAGATAATGAGTCTTCTGGATACAGCAAAACGTAATGGCCTAGAGTCACATGCCGGGCTGACGAACATCCTGACGCGTCTGCCTGAGTGGCCGGAGTAGCGACTGACAAAGTTGTTGCCTCTTGAGGGATTTACCCTGTATGAGCAACACCTGCCGTCAGATGTTCGTACACAGGGGGCCAATCCGTGATCGAATAGAGCGGAATACGCAATCAACCCGGCGGCATTTCCGGAGTCGAACTTCATCACCTGCCACCAGTACCCATGTCAGTACTGCGCAGCCTGACGCGATTACCCGACTCAGCACTTCAGAGCCAGCCTCCGGCACCTGCCTGGCGATCGCCCCTGTACAACAAAATAAATCAACCATCGTCAGACGGCGCCCATTCGTATGCGCTCCCAGTGGCTCGCCTGAAAAATGCGTCAATATGAGTTTGCCGGAACGATACGATTGGCAGGATGCCAATCAATGATCGGAAGCATGCCAAGTCGTAATCGATTCAGATGCCATTTTGCACCTTCAGAATTTGAGCCTGCTACAGTTGTTCCTGATAAGGATCTGGATAAATATGACGAGTATTTACCAGAGTCTTTGCTTGCGAAAGGGTACGGGGCAAAGGCGTATGATATAGAAAGAACGAGCATCTGGCTGCTGAAACACCTTCGGTGGACTGGATATATAGTCAGGGTATAAATGCTTATTTATACCCTTATTTTTTTACTTACCTGTGGACTTACTTGGCTTTAGTCCCGGAGTATTGCCAGGAGTATCTTTATTATCGCGTCGGCGTTGATCCGGTTTTCCTGTCGACTTAGCAATTGGTTTTGGCCCAGGTTTAAGACCCATGATAGTTATCCTTCGAGATGTAAGAGGAATACCCTCAACATTGATATATTCTATACTGAGAAATTTTTCAATGAAAATATTCAACGATCGAATGATTAACTCAATATTGTGAACAATGTCTTCTTTTGGTACAGAGCGAACCATTAGATTACGCGTATTTTTATGGAAGGAAATCATCCAATAACGGTTACTCATCGATCTCCTTCATGGTAATACGCACCGGTTTTATTAACATATAGAAAAAATTACTCCGGCATGTTTTATCTTTTTGAAGTCAGGACATTTACCAGTTCACTTAAAACTCTTTTTTGTTCTTCATCCTGAAGATATTGAATCCGAAATTTAATCTCTTCTGCAACCCGTTTTGTATCGGACTCATTAAGTATTTTTGTTATTCGCTGTCTCTGATGTTCAGGCTGGTCTTCCATATTTCGTAAAACCAGATGAAATAATATATCATAAAGTGCGCAATGCCATGAATAACCATCATTGGTTAAAATAAGCTCCCAAACCCGCTCCTGCTCGGCAATAAGCTGCAGAACAAAGGACTCAACCTGTTCTGTTTGTTCGGGGGCAACACGGTATAGCGGAGCAATCACAGCAAAAAACAGTTCATTTAACCAGGATTCCGCCTCCTTCTCGCTCCTGAAAGATGGGCAGTTATGTATTCTTCGTTCGTATTCACGGGCAACCTGCTCCAGAATATCCTCCGGCGGTGTCAGCCACTTATTCCTGAGCAATACACTGGTTGATGGATGGCAGCAGGCTATTTCAGCAATAATTTCACGTAATGTCTCTGGGCTGAACTTCTTCAGCTGATTGTAGTGCTCCCGGGTAAAACCATATTCATCGCATAAAAGTTGCCATGTCATTGATATACTGTTTGCCATCCCTTTCTTCATCATTAATACCGGTTACCTGAATATCAACAGACCGGTGTACCTTTTCTGAATACCTCCCCGGACGGGCTGGCAATCCCCATTCGCCTCAGCGTGGCATCTGCAGCTTTCGCTACTTCGCTGATATCCAGCTTTTCAGGTAGCGGCGGAGACGATATCTGCGCCAGACAATATTCCCGTCGCAACAACAACCACTCTCGTTGTGCTTCTGTACATTCAACATTGCCCATAACAAAAAGCCAGCGGGCAGAAGCTCTGCGCCAGTAACCTGCAGCCTCCAGTTTCTGCGCAACAATGTCTTCCACAACTTCCGGGGTACTCTTTTTCCTGCTCAAAACATTAACTCACTGAAATAATATACATATCTGACGGTCTCAGCGAACCGTCCATGCCGGGCTGAAATCCTCTTCCTGAAACAATTCCGTCAGCCCGCTAATCTGTTTCAGTCTCAGCACTTCATCCTGGTCCATACCCAGCTCAGTGCCAATGCGTTCATCCGTCCAGCCCTGGCGTGAAAGGTCCCTGACAATATCAGACATTGAGGTTATCTGGTGTTTCCCCCTGGCCCGGTTATGTCGGATGGTCGCAGCAATACGAGAGGCCTGTCCCTTTCTGTCCGGATTAATACAGGTCACTGGCAACCACCCCTTCAGACGTTCTCCCGTACCTGCTTCTCTGCCCAGTAACTGACGATGAAAACCATCCACCACCAGATAATGGTTCTTCTCCTCTGACACAACCACTGGCTGAGTGAAACCATCCTTCTCCAGGGACTGTTTCAGCAGTTTCTTCTCACCCGGCGCCATGACATTGGGGTTATAATCGTTGGCCACCACCTCATCCGCTTTCACCCACAGCACACAGTCCACCGGCTCCTGTGCAAAAGGACTGACTTCATGAAGTACCCTGCGCAGATGATTCAGGGCCTGTATGGTCTCTTCTTCAGTTCGTGCCTGACTGAAGTACTGACGAATCATGTCGCCCAGCATCTCCGGTGTCACAGAATCCCCCATTCCTTCCTCCTTTCCTTCATACGCTGCAGATAACGTTCATAGTGCCGGGGTTTGTTCGGGCTGAAGGACAGCGTCCGGCACCAGAAATCATTCTTTATGAGAGTCTTACAGATACGTCGCCAGGACGGGATATCCCGGCAGCCCAGGTCATTCTCCTGTTCATCGGGAATGTCATCCGGGAAGCCCCGCGTCTGATACCAGCGCAGATAGACAGCTATCTTGTTACGGTAATGTTCTGCCGTTCTTTCAGGCATCACATCCAGCAGGAACATCGCATAGCTGCGCCAGGTATGATGGGCTGGTTTTGAAATACGCTTACGCAGGGCAAAATAGGCACCGCTCTCATTGGCATAAAGCGCCCCGCTGGCAGCACCTGACACACGTTCACACATCCTGGCCCAGGTTTCCGGCTCCAGAACATGGTAAAGCCACAGTCCCTTACGCTGTTCGGGACCAAAAGGTTCACAGACACGCATGTTGCGTAACGGCACGCCGGCACGGTACATCAGGTCATACAGGGGATTGTAGATAGCCCGGGTTCTGGCGTTATATATCCAGATATCACGGGCTTTCCAGTCATATAACGGATACATGGTGTAGTAAAACCCTTCAGGCGACGCCGTGGTCCAGGGCTTATCATCGGCATATCTCAGTTTGCGCTGGGACACCAGTCCCATAAAGCGGTTGAGGGATTCATCCGCCCGGACACCGGTCAGCACTGCCACTCCACACCGGTTGCCGGCAAACCAGGAAGAAAACGCCGGAACAAATTCCTCGAAGGTCATGGCGTAACGGTAAAAGGGAAAATACGCCATATCTGTAATGGCCCCCTCCGGTGGCTGGCGAACCCACTTCACACCAGACTCCCAGCATATCCACTCCGGCTGAAACTGCGAGACACCGTTTACCGTGGTCAGGGGAAGTGCCACCCAGTAAAAGGTTTCCGTCACATCATGGTACATTTCCCGCATCTTCTGAATATGTTCAATGGTGCACTGGTACTGAGCCTCCCAGTCAATGAACAGTACAGAGAAACGACGTTTTTTCCTGCGGGCCACATCAGCCAAAAGATGGAAAAGCACGGTGGAATCTTTACCACCGGAAAAAGAGAGACAAACTGATGGAAATGTTTCAAAAATCCACTCAATACGAGCAATTGCTGCACGCAGAACATTCTCTCCAGTAAGGACTTTCTCCGTAAAAAAATTATCATTCATTTATTTTTACTTTATGCAAAAGAAACCCGTTGATATTTCCAATACATAGCACTGATGAATCCCCTAATGATTTTGGTAAAAATCATTAAGTTAAGGTGGATACACATCTTGTCATATGATCAAATGGTTTCGCGAAAAATCAATAATCAGACAACAAGATGTGCGAACTCGATATTTTACACGACTCTCTTTACCAATTCTGCCCCGAATTAC
>OERH01000024.1_pt1 | contig 25121 bp, 26 predicted proteins | sample 1539931 | NCBI WGS metagenome assembly OERH01 (sample SAMEA3891233, study PRJEB23780) | metagenome | biome: terrestrial biome; feature: animal house; material: water of meat washing | place: Italy | collected 2015-05-12
TCGAATGAATAAGTTTGCTAACGTAAATCGTTTTGTTTTTGCATTATTTTTCATGATGTTTTCAGGGTTTGCGGCTGCGGCAGGTGGCCTTGATTCAGCTACTAATGCTCTTACGAACGTGAAAACCTGGCTTTTTACCTTTGTTGGTATTGGTGCTCTTGTTTATATGCTTTATTGCATCCTGATGGCCTTTATGGAACGTAAAAGCTGGGGGGATGTTGGGATGGCTCTTGGCTATTGTGCTCTTGCAGGCGGTGCAGTAGTCGGCGGTACGTGGGCGCTGGAATTGTTCCAGTAATAACGAACGCTAAAAAGCGCGGGCTGTTTGTCAGCCTGCGCAATTCAGGAGCTAATGATGAATGATACAGAGAAACCAAAGGTCGTCTTTCTTTCCTATAACGGCCTGAATCGGCCTGCGATGGTTATGGGTGTTCCATTGATGCTTTTTTTGTCTGTGGGATTTCTTGCCGTGTTTGGTGGTTTTGGATGCATGTTTATGTGGGGAATTTCTGGACTCATATTTCCTGCATTATGCTTCTTGTTTCTGTTCATTGTTCGCATCATTTGTGAAAATGACCCAAACGCTCTTAGTGTTATGAATCTCCAGTTGAAGGGCTATTTTCTTAAAGTGATGCACAGAGACTCAATTATTGGTTTTTCCTCTGTGGAGCGTTGATTATGCAGGTTGCACAATTAAAAGATAGCAAGAATAAAAATGTGGCATCCATGTATCCTGAGTACATGTACCATATTTCTGATAGTGTTGTTTATACACTTGACAGAAAAATGTTGGCTACAATTGCTATTCAGGGGATTCCCTTTGAATTTGCATCAGATTCTTTTCTTGAAAACTCTTTCAATGGTATCAAGGACTATCTTGTCGGGGTTGGCAAAGAAGGTGATGTGTATTTGTGGACACATTTTATAAAAGAGAAGATTTATCTTGATGAATCTTATGAGTTTTCCAGTAAATTCTTAAATTTATTTGCGGAGAAATATATTTCTTTGTTCAAGGGGGATGATTTCTTTAAGTCCACCTGGTACATCACGTTCGGTGTTTCTTATAATGATGTTGATAAGGGACTTGAGCGTCTCGAAGATATTATTTCTCAGGCTATGGTTGTTCTTAAACCTTTTTCAGCCTGGTTGCTCAAGGTAGACAAAAACTATGTGAGTGAAACAGCAGATTATTTGTCATGCTTAATTAATAAAAAGCATACGATTATTCCTGTATCATCAACACCATTATATGAATCAATCGCAGATAGTGACTGGTATTTTGGTAATGATACGCTAGAACTGCGTAATAATGAGTCTGATGATAAAAATTTTGCCACAAATTATGTTTTAAAAGATTTCCCTATGTTTACCACTCCTGGTCAATGGGATTTCCTGTTAAAACTACCGTATGAATTTATCATTACGCAATCATTTTTGTTTGAGGCTCCAGCTAAAACCGTGCGAAAAATAGACTCCCAACTTAATAAAATGGGGTCAACTGGTGATGCTGCTAAATCTCAACAAGAAGAACTGATAGCAGGGAAAGATTTTGTTACCAGCGGTACTAATCTTTTTGGTTCATATCATTGCGTACTAACAGTATTTGGCGATACGGCAGAAGCTGCCCGTAAGAATGGTATCAAAGTATCCAGTGAGTTTATTACGACGGGTAAAGGATTCCGTTTTTCTCGTGCAACCAGTGCCGCACCTTATGTGTTTTTCAGCCATCTGCCAATGAATAAAACAAGACCACTGAGTACGCGAAGAACGGCAGCCAATCTTGCCTGTACGTTTTCACTGCATAATTATTCTTCGGGCAAGAAATCTGGAAATCCGATTGGTGACGGTTCAGCTTTAATGCCGTTAAAAACAGTTTCTGATGGTTTGTATTATTTTAATACGCATTACAGCGACCCTAATAAAAACGTCACCGGACAGAGAATTGCCGGACACGCAATGATTCTTGGAGCCACAGGTACTGGTAAAACGACTTTTGAAGGAGCAGCGGCTGGCTTTTTACAGCGTTTTGATCCTTACATGTTCGTTATTGACTATAACCGCTCTACAGAATTATTCGTTCGTGCGTATGGTGGTAGTTATTTTGCTCTACAGGAAGGTGTTTTTACTGGTCTTAATCCGTGGCAGCTTGCGGAAGATGAATCATCACCAATCTGGAAGCGTTTGTTAGCGTTTCTGAAATCGCTTGCAAAGGCATTTGTTCGGGACAACATGGGGAACCCCTGTTCTGACCAACAGGCAATAGAAATGGATGCGGCAGTAGAGAGTCTTATGACTATGCCTGTCCCGTTGCGCCGAACGTCAGCATTGCTCCAGATAGTTAACGATAGTGAACTGCGTATCAGACTTGCTAAATGGTGTAAAAATGGTGCGTATTCCTGGGCAACAGATTCGCCAGAGAACACTTTTAATCCGATGGATTATAAAAAGGTAGGTTTTGACACAACCGTTATCCTTGAAAAGGTAAATGGTGAAACGCATCCGGCGTGCGAACCTCTGCTGGCGATTTTATTTTTCTATAAAACGCTTATGCAACGTGACGGAAAGCTAATGCTTACTATTGTCGAGGAGTTCTGGATGCCTGCGAACTTCCCTCTGACTCAGGACATGATCAAATCTGCGTTAAAAGCTGGACGTCTGAAAAATGAAATGATGTGGCTAACGAGTCAGTCGCCAGAGGATGCGGTTAATTGTGCAATTTTTGCGGCTCTTGTTCAGCAAACAGCCACAAAGATTTTGTTGCCTAATCCAGATGCTGAATTTGATGGTTATAAAAAAATTGGTCTTGTTGAAAAAGAATTTAAGAAATTAAAATCTTTATCAAAAGAATCCAGAACGATGTTAATAAAACAGTCTGGTTCATCGGCATTTGCAAAAATGGATTTGTACGGTTTTGATGACTTTCTTCCTGTTATATCAGGAACGACGGAAGGGATTGTTCTGTGTGAACAAGTAAGGGAAGAACTTGGTACAGATGAACCCGATATCTGGATTCCTGAATTTATTAAACGTATTAAGGAGCAAAAGAAATGAGAGCAACTATTGCACTCTTATTAATCTGTTTTCTTTCTTCTTGTTCATCACCGCCTCAACCTAAACAAGCGGAGGGCGGATGGTATGAATTGAATACAACAATTCAGGATGTGAAAGCGAGGACTATGTAATGGATTTAAAAAATAAATATTTTGGTAAGACAAAAGAAGAAGCAGCTAAGAAAAAAATTGATATAAAGAAAGAAAACAAGCAAATTTTCGATGCTGTCAAGCAGTTTGAGCGTAATGAAATAGCAACTGTCCAGGGTAAAGCCAATTTTATTACGCGAATTGCTGTTGTGCTGTTGATTTCTAATATTGCTCTTGCAGCAGCCATCGCTTTTTTGTCTCCGTTAAAGACTGCCGTTCCTTTTGTTATTCGTGTGGATAACAATACGGGGTATACAGATATTGCACCGCAATTATCAGGAGCAAAGCAAACCTATCAGGAAGCAGAAACAAAATATAATCTTGCGAAGTTTGTTATTAACTATGAGTCATACGACTGGCAGACTATCCAGGAAATGCTGGATACGGTAAATGTAATGTCTAATAACAAAGTGTTCTCACAGTACAATACAGCTATTCGTGCAGATAACTCGCCGCTGAATGTACTGAAAGACAGTTATAAGATTAAAACGAAAATTAAGTCTGTGACTTTACTAAAGCCTGATGTCGCGCAGGTCAGATTCTCAAAAATGATTCTTGACTCTTCCGGCTCTTTGGCTCCCGAATACAGAGTTACAGACTGGATTGCAACGGTCGCTTTTGATTTTAATAAAGATGTTAAGACGGAAGAACAACGGCTTATTAATCCTCTCGGATTTGAAGCTATCAGCTATCGTGTGGACGCGGAGGCTATTAAATGATTAAAAAGTCGGGTCTTATCGGTTGCTTATCTTTACTGGCTGTTTGTGCATCTCCGGCAACAATTGCGGCAACATATGGTCAGGGGTCAGCATTTGACTCCAGGATTCAGAGTGTTGTTTTTAATGAAAACGATGTTGTTAATGTCAGAGTAAAGAAAGGTGCTGTTTCGGTAGTTCAAATCGCCAAAGATGAAACGATTAAAGATGTTGGCCTGGGTGATCCTGCTGCATGGAAGGTGTCCGTTCGTGAACATACAGTCTTCTTTCGTCCGGCAGTAGAAGACAATCCAAGCACGAACGTTACTATTGTAACGGATAAACACACGTACTCATTGTACCTTACGGAAGTGTCCAGTAATCCGACATACGTTTTGCGATATGACTATCCTAAACCTGTAACAGCCAAAGTATTTACGGAGAAAAAATATCCCTGCACTGATGGTGGTGTAATTAATGGACACTATCAATTAAAGGGGAGTAAGAGCATTTTCCCTTACCAGGTCTGGGACGATGGTACTTTTACCTGTATGCGCTGGAACAGTAAACAGGATTTACCCGTACCTTATCGTGTTGATGCTGATGGCAATGAAAACCTTGTTAATAAGCATATGGAAAACAACACAATGGTATTGCATGAAGTGTCTGATAATTTTCGCCTGAGAATAGGCGATCAAGTTGTTGATGTAAGAACATCTTCGACGGTTCCTAAAATGTGGAATAAAAAAGGCACTACAAATGGAAAGGTGAGGGTGGAGAAATTTAATTATGAAAAATGAAAGCCGCAGCAATAATGATGTAGGTAATCGTGGTGTTATCGAGGTTAAATCAAAGAAATCCTCCAAGAAGATATTTATCTTGCTGGCAAGTATCTTTGGTATTTTTGTTGTCGCTGCCATGATTATTAAAATGCTTCCCTCGAAGGAGGTGGAGCAAACTGGCCTTGAACCAAAAAACGAGACGTTAATATCTAATTCTCAGGATGGGGCAAGCCTTAATTCTGTGATGAAAACAATCATGCAGAATAAGCAGCGTGAGGAAACTGAACGCAAGCAACGGGAAGAACAGGCAGAAAAAGAAAAGAAACAAAAAACAGAAATAAATTCTGATAATGATAGCACTATGCAAGCAATGGCGATGCAGGGGCAATCCAGCAGCCATTCTTCATCGCAGTCTGGCAATGGACAGGAGAAAGAAAGGCCATTGACTAAGGCTGAACGTCAGATTACAGGAGATACTCTGGTTAAAATTGAAACCAGAAATGAGGATAAACGTTCGGAAAAAGAGAAGGATTCTCTGCAAGGGGAAACTTATGCTGATGGTACAGTGAGTTTTGCCAGTAACAGACGTTATTTGCTGGCTGCGGGTACTTCGCTTTCATGCGTTTTACAAACAAAAATAGTTACGTCCTACCCTGGAATAACGTTGTGTCAACTGACTAAAGATCTCTATTCAGATAATGGTGAAACATTACTGGCTCGCCGTGGCGCTATGCTGATGGGAGAGCAGAATAAAGTCATGACGCAAGGAGTGGCTCGTGTATTTGTTAACTGGACTAATTTAAAAGATGGCAATGTTAACGTAAAAATTGGTGCTCTAGGCACTGATGGACTTGGTGCATCTGGCCTGCCAGCCTGGATTGATAATCATATATTCCAGAGATATTCAGGTGCGATTATGTTGTCATTGCTTGGTGATGGTATGGATATTCTGAAAAATACCACACAAAAATCGGGGAATAACAGCAATATTACCTATGATAATACATCTGATACGGCGCAGGAGTTGGCTAAAACAACACTTGAGAACACGATTAATATTCCTCCAACTGCATATATTAATCAGGGAACCGTTTTATCAGTGATTGTTCCGAGGAATATTGACTTTTCTGAGGTTTACGGAGTGCAGTAATGAGTGAAGAACATATTATCGCTCGTCAATTTCTGGTGCAAACAGGGATTCAGGAATTACTGGATATGGATGATGTTACCGAAATCGCCGTAAATCAGCCTGGCAGGATATGGTTTGAAGGTCGTGATGGTTGGTGCTTTCGTGATACAGATAAGGTCAGTTATAAGGCATTAATGGGGCTGGCCTATGCGCTGTGTAACATAAGTGGGCTGGAAGATGCCCTGAAACCACATAACCCGATTGCGTCGGTTGTTCTTCCTGGTGGTGAACGTGGTCAGATTATCGTTCCTCCTGCAACCGAGGATAATTGTGTTGTTCTCTCAATTCGTAAACCATCACTAACGCGTTTTTCACTTGATGATTACGTTAATTCAGGGCGTTTTGACCGAGTTAAAATTGCTAAAAAACACACAGCAGTGTTAACTGAGCGGCAGAAATATTTATTCGAGTTATCGCGTAAGGGTGATGCCGCAAGTATTGCTAAATTTATTCGTGAGGCGGTCAATGATCGCCTGAATTTCCTGATTGTTGGTGGTACTGGTTCAGGCAAAACAACAGTAGGTAAAGCAATTGCGGATTTGTTTCCTCCAGAACGACGCTATGCAACAATTGAAGATGTCCACGAGATGACGCTCCCGAATCATCCAAACCATATTCACCTGTTTTATAAAAAGGGAATTGTGGATGCCAAATCGATTATTGAAGCCTGTATGCGCCTTAAACCAGATCATATCTTTCTGGCTGAGTTAAGGGGGGATGAAGCATGGAGTTATCTTGAAGCTCTTAACACAGGGCATGAAGGCTCAATAAGTACGATCCATGCTAACAATACTTATGCGTCGTTCTCGCGGCTGGCGAGCATTGTTAAACAATCATCTGTTGGTATGACAGTTGATATGGATTTAATTATGAGAACGATTAAGACATCTATAGATGTCATATTGTTTTTTAACCATACATATATGACGGAACTATATTACGACCCCGAAGAAAAAAATCGTCTACTTAGCACAATGTAAATTATTTCAGGTGATTAAATATTATACACGCTTTACATGTAGGGGTATCTATGAAGAAAAAAATTATATTAGTGGTTTTTTTGTTGCTTATTCTTATTGCTTGCCTTATTGGCGGTAATTATCTTGGTGGATATGCAGCATTAAAATATTCAGGGTTGAGTATTGACATGTTGCAATGGAATACATTTAATAATGTCATTACACAATTTAGCGGAAAACCTGAATATAAAAAATTGGTCGCGGTTACATGGGCTGGATTTGCCGCACCATGTGCAATCTTTATTGGTTTTGTTGTTATTGTCATAGTCGGACTGATGCCAAAAAAAGTTATTTATGGCAATGCTCGTCTTGCTACTGATATGGACCTGGCTAAATCAACCTTTTTTCCAACAGATAAAGAGTTAAAAGAAGCAAGATTAAAGAACAGTAAACCATATTGCTTTCCACCTATTCTTATTGGTAAACACTTTAAAGGAAGGTTTAAAAACAAATATATATATTTCTTTGGGCAACAGTTTTTAATCCTTTATGCTCCTACGCGTTCTGGTAAAGGTGTTGGTATTGTTATACCTAACTGTGTGAATTACCCGGATTCGATGGTTGTTCTCGATATAAAACTCGAAAACTGGTTTTTGTCTGCCGGATACAGACAGAATGTGTTGGGGCAGGAATGTTTCCTGTTTGCCCCTGCGGGGTATGCAGAAAATCAACAGGAGGCGAAAAAAGGTAATATCAGATCACATCGCTGGAATCCTCTGGACTGCGTTAATCGTTCTGATATTCAGCGTTCTGGTGATTTGGAAAAGATTGCCGCTATGTTGATTCCGGCAAGTGATGATCCTATCTGGTCTGATTCTGCGCGGAAGCTCTTTTGTGGGCTTGCTTTATATCTTCTGGATAAGGAACGCTTCCATCTTCAGCAAAAGAAAAAGGGTGTTGCTGATGTACCAGATGTTCTGGTTTCCATGTCGGCTATTATGAAACTCTCTGTCCCAGAAAGTGGTCAGAAGTTATCAGCCTGGATGGGGACGGAAATAGACCAGAAAGAATACCTGAGCGATGAAACAAAGAGTCTGTTTCGTGAGTTTATGGCAGCGCCGGAGAAGACACAAGGAAGTATTATTACCAACTTCTCGTCTCCATTGAGTATTTTTAAGAATCCAATCACAGCAGCAGCTACTGATGCAAGTGATTTTGATGTGCGAATGGTCAGGAAAAAGCCTATGTCGATATATCTTGGACTGACTCCTGATGCATTAATTACTCACTCACGGCTTGTGAATCTGTTTTTCTCTATGCTAGTGAATGAGAATACAAAGGAGCTTCCAGAACAGAATCCTGAGTTGAAATATCAGTGTCTTGTCCTTCTTGATGAATTTACATCAATGGGTAAGTCCGAAATTATTGAAAAAGGTGTTGGATTTACCGCTGGTTTTAACCTGCGATTCGTTATTATTTTGCAGAACGAAGGGCAGGGTAAAAAAGATGATATGTATGGCACTCACGGTTGGGAAACTTTCGTTGAAAACTCGGCTGTAGTTCTTTATTACCCGCCAAAGGCTAAAAATGAACTGGCGAAAAAGATCTCTGAGGAAATTGGAGTCAGAGATATGAAAATTATCAAGAAATCTGACTCACGGAGTGGTGGCAAAGGTGGTAGTTCTCGTTCCCGAAATCATGAAATAGTCAGCCGTGCTGTATTACTGCCAGAAGAGATTGTCGAGCTTCGGGATTATAAAAATAAAATGGGTAATATGGCTGTTCGTGAAATCGTAATGAGTGAATACACGCGCCCATTTGTAGCTAACAAAATAATCTGGTTTGAAGAGGAGGAGTTTAAAAAACGAGTAGATATAGCTAAAGAAAATCCGGTAGAAATGCCTGTATTGTTCGATGAAGAAATGAGAAATCAGATTCTGGAACAGGCAAAAATATATTCAGATGATATTAGTATGTTTTCTGATGTTATGACTAAACCAGATCTTGAGACACACGATCTGGAGGATGTTTCTGAATAATATCTGGTGAACTATATGAGAAAAGCTAAAGCGATATTTACCGCCATCGTATTTTCATTGGGGGCGGGTAGTATTCCTGCTTATGCTTCTGATCCTTGCGCTTCGGTGCTTTGCCTGTATGGAAAAGCTGTCGGGCAAGGAGGTGGAAGTGAGTGCAGAAGTGCTGAAAAGGACTTTTTTAATATTCTGAAAAAGAAAAAAGGAAGCATTCGCTGGAGTAAAACATTTGATGCTCGTAAGGCATTTTTGAATCAGTGTTCAACGGCTGATCCGGCTGCTATCTCAAAAATCATGAGTAAGTTCGGACGCGTTAAGGGCTGATTAAAACCTGATACCCGCGCCAACGGGTATCAGGGGATTAACTCATGCATCGCGCCAACGATTCATGAGGTGTTTCAGGTTACTAATCAACAGGTATATAAATGAAAGCAACCAAAACTATCTTAGCGATCTTTATTGCAAATAGCTTAGTGATTTCTTCATCACATGCAGCACTCCAGGCAACTCCAACACAATATGGTGATAATGCGTCTGCCGGAACACCAACATCATCGGCATTTGGTTCATATGCTAATGCTTCAGGTAGCGATGGAACGGCTATTGGTTCGAACTCAAAATCAAGTGGAAATCAGAGTACCGCAGTTGGCCATACGGCCTGGGCAACAGAAACATGGGCATCTGCCTTTGGTGAAAACAGTACAGCCTCCGGCGAAGGCAGCACCGCTACTGGCTCCCATAGTTCAGCATCAGGTTTTAACTCCACTGCATCCGGATATTTCTCTGACGCGCAGGGATACAAAGCTACAGCTACTGGAGCCCACAGCAGCGCAACCGGCACCTACAGCACCGCACTTGGTGCCAGTTCGTCAGCATCAGCAACCAACAGTGTTGCATTAGGTTATGACTCTGTTGCTGATCGGGAGAACACGGTATCTGTTGGTAAAGCAGGTAATGAACGTCAGATCACTAACGTCGCCGCAGGCACAGCAGATACTGATGCCGTTAATGTTAAACAATTAAATGATAAGGCAGCAGAAACGCTTAATTCTGCAAATTCATACACCGATACTAAAATTACAGAAACTAAAAATGAGTTGAATGCCAATATTGATAAATCCAAACAGGAAGCAATCAATACGGCTAACAACTATACCGACAGTAAGATTACTGAGACTAAAAATGAGTTGAATGTCAACATTGATAAATCCAAGCAGGAAGCAATCAATACGTCTAATAACTATACCGACAGTAAAATTACTGCAACAAAAAATGAATTGAATGTCAACATTGATAAATCTAAGCAAGAGGCTATCAATTCATCAAATAATTACACGGATAATAAATTCCAACAAGGCATTAGCTATACAGATAAAAAGTATGAGCAAAGTATTCAATATGCACAAGGTGCAGCAGATAAGGCCGAACAAAATGCGAATAACTACACGGATAATCGATTCAATCAATTAAGTAATCAATCAAATCAGCGATTTGAGCAACTGAACAATAAAATTGAACGTGCAGAAAAACGCCTTAATGCCGGTATTGCTGGCGTAGCTGCAATGTCATCAATTCCATATGTTGCTGAGAATAATTTCTCATACGGTATTGGACTTGGTAATTATCAAAATGGAAATGCAATTGCTGCGGGTATTCAATATAAGATGTCTGTAAATACAAACGTACGTCTTAACGTCTCATGGGATTCATCTCATAACACTGTACTTGGTGCAGGTTTTGCAGGTGGTTGGTAATAAGTAATATTTAAAGATAACCTCGCAGATTCCAGATTTTAATCTGGGATTTGCGGGGTTGAACAACCGAAGGGCGTTAGAACGATTAAAAAAGGACTTCTCTTTATTTAAAAAACAACCATCTATTGAAAGTGCATTAGTTATTTAAAGGATAATAAAATGAGACTTTTTATTGCAGAAAAACCCGCAGTAGCGAATGATATTGTTAAGGCGCTTGGTGGTAATTTTACTCGCCATGATGGCTGGTTTGAAAGTGATAACGCAATTGTGACTAACTGTTTTGGTCATATTATCGAATCACAGCCACCGGAAAACTATAATCCTGAATATAAAGTCTGGAAAGTTGAAACGCTTCCTTTACGTCTTTATCCCGTGAAGTATCAGCCTGTCGAAAGTGCCGCAAAACAGGTTAAAACGATTCTCGAACTTATCAGCCGTGGAGACGTGACTGAAATTGTTCACGCTGGCGATCCTGATGATGAGGGACAGCTACTGGTTGATGAAGTCCTGGAATATGCAGGCAACACAAAACCCGTAAAGCGCGTTCTGATTAACGACAACACGCTTCCGGCAGTGAAAAAGGCACTGGCAAATCTTAAAGACAATCGTGATTTCAAAGGACTTTACCTTAAGGCGCTGGCGCGTTCAGTTGCCGATGCCGTCTATGGCTTCTCTATGACACGTGCGTACACCATTCCGGCAAAAGCCAGAGGGTATCAGGGCGTTCTGTCTGTCGGGCGCGTCCAGACTCCCGTTCTTGGCCTCATTGTGAATCGTACCCGTGCTAACCAGAACCATAAATCCAGTTTTTACTACACCATGACCGGAGTCTTTCAGCGTGGTGCTGATGTTCTCAGTGCAAACTGGAAACCAGGGGAATTTGCTCCGCTGACAGATCGTAAATTGCTTGATAAGGCATGGGCAAACGGAACGGCGGCATCTCTTGTGGGAAAACCAGCCACCGTTGAAGCGGCAGCAACTGATGATAAAAAAACTGCCGCACCGTTGCCATTTAACCTGGTCAGGCTCCAGCAATACATGAACAAAAAGTTCAAAATGACAGCGCAAAAAACGCTGGATGTTACGCAACAACTACGCGAAAAATACAAAGCGATCACTTATAACCGCTCTGATTGCTCATATCTTTCTGATGAACAATTCAGCGAAGCACCACAGGTTATCGATGCCCTGAAATCAGTATTTCCTCAGTCGCTGGATATTGATTCCGCACGTAAAAGCAAGGCGTTTAACAGTGCAAAGGTGACTGCGCATACTGCGATAATCCCGACAGCCAGTGTGCCTGATGTTAACGCACTCAGCACCGACGAGCGCAATGTTTACCTTGCGATCGCACAACACTATCTTGTTCAGTTCATGCCTGAAAAAGCATACCAGGAAGTATCGGTTGCCATTCAGTGTGGCGATGAGTCGTTCTATGTTCGTGCCAGAAAAACAACTGACAGCGGATTTGAGGCATTTCTTGGTGCGGAAACCACAGACGAAGGTGAATCAGAAGATAACGATGATTCCGCTTTTGAACTGCTCTGTAAAATTCGCACAGGAGAAACACTGACGACAAAAGAAGTTGTAGTTAATGAGAAGAAAACGACACCGCCGCCATTATTTACTGAAGCCTCCTTGCTTGCTGCGCTTGTTCGTGTCGCGGATTTTGTCACTGACCCAACGATTAAAAAATTGTTGAAGGATAAAGATAAAGACAAAAAAGATGAACATGGCGGCATTGGTACGCCAGCTACCCGCGCAGCGATTCTGGAAACGTTGAAGAAGAGAAATTATATCACGCTGGAAAAAGGAAAACTCATTCCGACAGATACCGGATATGCGCTTATTGATGCTCTGCCGGATATAGCTGTTAATCCAGATATGACAGCATTATGGGCTGAAAAGCAGGCAGCTATTGAAAATGGTGATCTGACGGTTGAACAGTTTATTAATGAGCTGTACGGTGAACTGACAGGCATGATTTCTGATGTTGACCTGGGCGCGATGAAGATTGAAGCAGCAGCGCCAGCAGGCCAATCTCAACGCCTGAATGCTCCCTGCCCTTCCTGTGGTAAGCAGATTGCTATCAGGCCAAAAGGTTATTTCTGTACAGGATGTGAATTTAAAATCTGGAAGAACTTCTCTGGCAAGGTTCTTTCTGATAAGCAAGTAGAATCCTTGCTGACAAAAGGTATTACAGGGGAGCTAAAGGGGTTTGTTAGTTCCAGGACGAATAAAGAATTTTCGGCTAAAGTTAAATTGATTGATAAAGCAACCGGAAAATTAGGGTTTGAATTTCCCCCTAAAAAGTAGCAATGGTTGATTATTCCTTGTTCTCCATATAACATCCAATGGCACGTCTGAAGCATCCGATTAACCAGGGGTGGTTTGTTAGTCTTCAGATTGTGCCGTTAGCATGAAAAGGAGAACATGATGAAAATGAAACTTTTTGATGTGAGGAAATAAAGCTAAGGCTGAAAAGACAGCCTTAGCTTTTGTTGTATTAAATATCTTATCTGTTATACAGGTTGTACGATAACATCTGGCGATGGTTGCAATATAGCATTTACAGCATCAGTGATTGGGGTTTCTTTATTGCAAAGCGCAGTCAGATACATGACGGCTGCTGAAGCCTGATTCAAAGTTGTTGCTGAATCTGGATTATCCATTCTTTTGACCATTTCCATGACAATATCTTTTTCGGTTAAACCGTTAGCTATTGCGCGTTGTAATGCCTTACGTTCTTTACGGAATGCGCCTTGTTGGGTAAGTGTTTTTTTCATAAAACCTCTTGACTTATGAGCTTTATTGTGAGGGTGTGCTTAATAAGCTATCAGAGGTTTTTATGCCGTTCAATACCTTGCTGTCATCATTAGCAGCTCAATGTCAATGTAAATGGTACAACTATATGTATTATTGTGATTTTGTTTATGAGCATTTAGTGCGCTGCTGTGTATTGATGATTCTTTCGCTGCAATAAATTGTATTGTATAATACAATTCCGTGCATTGATGGCTAAACAGGGGCGAGTGTATGGGAATGAAAAACAGTAAAAAACCAGCAATTCAGGCATACTCTGAATTGCAGCAAGCCTATGATTTTTTTAATGCAACGCTGTTTGAGCAGATGTTGCCGGATATGTTGATTACGCTTCAGCGTGGTAAAAACACATTTGGTTATTTTGCGCCGGACAGGTTTACTGGTGAGTCTGATTTGTCTGAACTGGCAATGAACCCTGACTACTTCGGAGGGCGTTCATTGGTTGATACGCTTTCTACGCTTGTGCATGAAATGGTGCATGTCTGGCAGCACTATACACCTGGTATAAAAAAATGTCGTGGTGGTTATCATGATCGGGTATGGGGAGAAAAAATGGAACAAATTGGCCTGATGCCTTCAAATACTGGATTACCAGGAGGTAGAAAAACGGGACAGCAAATGACGCACTATATTATTCGTGGTGGTCGTTTTCAGACAGCCGTTTATGATCTCCTGAAAAGTGGTTTCTCCATTTCCTGGTATGATAAATGGTCTGAGGGAATTATTGCTGTATCTAAAATTAACACTGATGTTCTTGATGACTGGTTGCGTGTTACTGATAAAAGTGAGCGGGAACTTATTAATAAGCTGACACAAACGGTTAGTAAGCGGAACACATTACCTGATAATAATGAGTCCGTTTCAGGTCTGGAACCGGATCTCATAATTGATATAAAGCCTCCAACAAAAGGAACGGGGACTCGTTCAAAGTTTACGTGTCCTGGATGTGGTTTAAATGCATGGGCGAAACCTTCGGCTGTCCTTGTGTGTGGTGAATGCAGGGTTGAACTTGAATAAGTTAATAAAATTATTTACAGGAGAAATTTAAATCTATGGAGCAATGCATCTTTGATTTAGGCATTATGAACTATAATCCTGTCATTACATGGACTGTACCTGTTGCATTTTTCTTTTTAGTATTGCTGGCTGGTATAGTATTCAATATTGGCAGGAAGAGTAATCTGATTGTTTTTGTCCTGGCAATGTTGCTTCCAGTAACCACAGTTTTCATTTTTATGTTGCTGGGCGGTAAGATAGATATGTGTTGAATCGCTATGGTCGTCTTGTTTTGCGACTTTTCATTAATTCCAATAGCCTCGCAGGGGTATAAAATGAATTACGATGAAATAACAAAAATCACCGCTGAACTTATAGATAGTTATATGACACAAGCTGTCAACGCAGACTCTACAGGAGTTGCTGAAATGTATCATAATGCAGCGTGGGGAGTACGGACTTTGTGGTTCGACCTTGCTTCAAAAATAGAGTTAGATACAATTAAAAAAAATAAATATACAAATTATGAGTTAAGAAGAAAATTTGACAAACAGAATGAAGAATTTAAGCAACGAACAGATCGTAACCGAGTCCCTTTACTGAAATCGCCGGAATAATGCCAACAGTAACATTGCGAGCATTCCAACACTTGCCGCTACACGGTTAGCTGCAAGTGTGCTGAGCCGCCCTCGATGCGGTAGCAGAACCGCTTCCTTCCTTTTTACGCATCGTGACATTTTTCAAAAAAACTCACCAATATTCTCCTCAGCAGAAATGACATAACTCACTGTAAAATAACAAATCATCTAAACGCCGGCTTTGTATCGAGCGCGTTGGCCAACGTCTTTATCAGTTGCGACCGCACCAGATAATTTGAATAAGATTTCCTGCATCACCTGGACATACAGGTTATTCCGTCCAGTTCTGCTGGCTGTGCGGGATCTGGCCTGGTATATTGCTCGTAACGATGCCACTAATAAAGGATGCGCTATGACCGTGAGGCTTTATTACAATGCAGCAGATGCACGAGCTAGAGCGAGCACTGAATGGCACGCTGAGTGGATCAGTAAAAGTGGCCTGAAAGCCCGCCTCTGGACTGACAAGGCGATAAGTGAATTTCTTGGTGCGCCACTCAATGCTGGTACGGTAAAAGCGTGGAAGCAGAAGGAAGTGAAAAAGGTCGAATCCACACCCGCTTTCAAAACATGGCTGGAAAAACGCCGCGCATGGCTGATTGCGCGGGGTAAATTATCCGCTGACACATAATTCCCGCGACACCTAGACACAACAGTCATTTTGTCCAGACCTAATTAGTTACAACATACACTAAATTCATTTCCTTTATCTGGTGCTCTGCTCCGGCATACGCGCCCATATCCAGGGTAATTCAGGATAACTTCCAGATTTCGTCCTGCCCTGCCGTTCATATCCGCTTGGACAAAAATGCATTATCGGAAAAAATGTCCAAAAATTTTTTTGGTGATCGGAATTTTTATTGTCGGACGCACCTCTGCTCCAGGTCATAATTGCTGACACATCCCAAAAAAACAGGTGCGGAGATTTAAAAATTGAGTCACTTACCCGCCAAAATTTTCCAGATTTCACGTAGCGACGCCTGGAATTTAACCATCTCTCCCGATGCAGCCCGTAATATGCGGGATCTGGCGGCGCAGATTGGCGCAGGAATGCCAAAATATCTGATAGCACCGGAAGTCTCACTGCTTCTCTCCTACATTGATGATCTGAGCATCCGCATGTACTTTGAGACACTCTGGAATACCGGAGCACGACTGAATGAAGCTCTGGCGCTGAAACCTGCTGATTTTATGCTGACTCCGACGCGCCAGTACCCGCAACCCGTGGTGATCCTGAAAACACTCAAGCAACGTATAAAAGAAGCAGAAAGAAGACCAGGACGCCCGACCACCAGGCATCCACCATTACACCCTGATCCGCGATACAGAAAACCACCGGAGCCTGCTGTAAGGCTGGTTCCTGTTCTGGATGCCGGATACGCATTGCGTATGCGGGAATACCTGGCGACCTGGAAAAAGCGGATCAAACATCAGCCAGTGTGGGACATAACATCGAGACAGACACCGCTGAACTGGATAAACACCGCAGTGGCACGGGCAGGGCGTGACGGCGTAACATTTTCGGTTCCGGTCACGCCTCACACGTTTCGCCACAGTTACGCCATGCACCTGACAATGAGTGGCGTTCCTCCGCGCGTCCTGCAATCCCTGCTGGGACACCGTTATGCAAGAAGCACCGAGATTTACACCCGCGTTTTTTCGCTGGACGTCCTTACAGGAAGTGGCCTGTCCTTTACCTGCGATCCACAGCTTGCAAAACAGCTTCTTGGATACCCTGATGCGTCTTAATAATGAGTAATAATACACACTATTAAACTATTGCCAGCACGCAATTGTACGGTTATACTTTCATCACATAAAATTGTGTATTAATACACACTATTTAACCAAGAGGATTTTGTGATGGGAAAAATCATTACAGTTGCAGGGCATAAAGGCGGCATAGGAAAAAGCACTGTGCTTTGTTCCTTATGTGTGTGCGTCATCATAAAAGGGAAAACAGCCTGTTTCCTGGAAACAGACTCACAGGGAAGCATCAAGGATTTCATCGAGGAACGTAAAACTAACGACCGACTGTCTGAAATACCGTATTTCGAGTGCTACACAGATATTCCGGCAATGGCACGAAAACTGGCTGCCCGCTTTGATTATGTGTTTGTTGATACGCCAGGAATGAAATCTCCGGCCTTCGTTAAGGCACTGAGTTGTGCTGACATTCTGTTCACATTCATTGAGCCAGGAGCAGGCATCGAGATCAACACGCTGGGACGGCTGGTTTTCGACATTAAAACAGCACAGGCCGGAGTCAATCCGTCAATGAAAGCATGGATTGTCCTGAATAAGTGCTCAACCAATCCGTCAGACAGCGAAGCGTCAGAACTGCGCCGACAACTCAATGATGATCCGGACTGGCTTCCGGTTCCCCGCCAGCGTATCTATATGCGTACTGCACATAAAAAAGCCTATAACGGCGGTATGGGTGTGCATGAATACGACGATAAACGGGGAAACAAAGCCCGTGGCGAAATTGAGTTACTGTTAAAAGAAACAGGTATTCTTTGATGTGTATTATTACACACTAAATACAAGGGAGATGTATACTCACCCATTTTTTGTTTGTACCCAATATCAGCCCCTGGCAGGGATGGCTTTTTCTTACTGTCGCAGTAATAACCATTGCTGCCGGATGTATTTCCATCTACGAAAACAGAACTCACTTCTCATGGACAGATGCGGTTATGGTTCTGATTTATTGTGGTCTGGCAGTTTTTTTAGCTGTTTGCGGTATACGGGCGCTTGGGCTTATCTGAATAACAATAGTGTGTATTGTTACACAATAAATAACAGGAAACATAACATGGTCAGTCTTTTTCTGTTCTTATCACTATTGATACTCCTGATAAGGATATTCTCCGCCAGGCTAATAATTCCGGCTGTGTGCGTATTTCTGCCTGTGTCATCACTCTGGATGGGATTTACTATGCTCAAACAACATGAATCCCCTTGCCTGAATAGTTCAGGTTGTGTTTTATCACCATTTGCTCAGTTCAGCACCCTGCTCGGATGGCTTTTTATTGCTGTATCAATATTAACCACATGTGCTTGCGTATGTTTTCTTCGTAAGAATAAGAAATGCTGGTCATGGCATGATGCTCCTATGCTTCTGCTTGCAGGTGGCCTGGCAATTTGCGGCACCTGGATGCTGGAACTTCTACAGTTGTAAAAAGTGTGTATAATTACACACTTTATAGAAAGCAGGATACCTTATGGCAAAGCTCCCCAAGAAAATAGATCAGGAAATTAAGCCTCTGGATTTGCGCCAGTTTGTTAGTTCTGCGGCACAAAAACCGGCATCGGCATCCGCAGTAACGCGTATAAATCTGACAATGACAGATGATGATCTCGATACAGCGCAGGAGTTCCAGAACGAGTACGGTGCAAGCCGTGCTGAGGTTATCAGGGCAGCACTGGCTGCGTTACGTATGGTATCAGCAGAAGAACGCCGGATGCTGTTTGATGATATAAGGAAAAACAGTCCGAAGGCCGGAAGACCAACCGTTAATAAATAGTGCGCATCATTACACACCATTAAAGGTAATAAACTATACAGATTTAAGCCCACGAATTAATTTCGTGGGCTTTCTTTTTATCGTTCCTGTTCAGATTGCTGCTGATTTTGCTGTTCTGCTTTTTCCTGTACGAACTGTTGTTCAAGACGATCTTCTGCTACTTCGCGAGTGAAATCGTGATGTAACAGTTCGGCCTCAGTCTCCTGACGGTTAAAGGCCAATCCCTCGGCTTCAAATTTAGCTTGATAACGATCAATGGCATCCAGTATCAAACCATCCTGCTCACTAACATCACGGCCTTGTGCTTTTTCAAGTTCATGTCGTGGAACAGGTTCCGCTTCTTTAACGGCAAGTTGCTCCCCCATCATCCCTAATTCTTCTCTGGTTACAGATTTAACAATAACTTCCCTTTTATCCAGATCATGAAGCATTGCAGTATTATTTTTATACTCAATAGCTTCAGAAAGCGATTCGAACTTCTTAACAGGCTGGTTGAGTTCATCTTTCGGGAACGAAACAACATATACAGGCGTACGGGTGTATTCCTTGTATGAATCAGCCAGGATTTCGTAGGGTTTATCAAATTCTGCTGTCAGTTTTTCTGGATAAGAGGACAGCTCGCTGGCCGCTATGGTCTTGGAAACAAGCAACGCACCTTCAAATCCATTTCCCAAATGTGGGTTCGCTTCGTATTTCTCGATTGCCATTTTCTTGTCTTCTTCAAAGTAGCTGTAAGCAGCCTCTTTTGAATGGAAAATGACCCCTTCGTTCTGTTCGTGTACGTTTGTATGGCTGACCAGATAAATTTCTTGTTTAGCCTCTTCCGCTGGCGCCTGGTTCTGATGAACATCTGCCTTGCTGATTTCATTATCAACCTGGGTTTGTTGCTGGGATTCCTGTTCAGTTTGCTGCATTGCTTTAGACTCAAGCTCCGCTTTATGCTCCAGCAGCATCTGTTGGTATTTCTCAGGGCGCAGAATAATATTCATATCCCGTTCTGCCGCTACAAGAGCACATTCTTTCTTAAACTCTTCGCTTCCGGTAAGTTTGAGCACACCGCCAAACTTCTCTTTCGAATACTCCAGCATGATGCCGATCTCTTCTTTAGAAGGATTCTTTCCGGCAACAACAAAATCACCCTTATCAGTAAATACGGGGGACTCTGTTTTTTGGTCACGATAAACAATCTTGCTTTCTTGCTTATCCATTACAAGATCTTTCAACCTGGTATTTGTTTGTTGCAGTTCCTGCAATCGCTTTTGTGCCTGAACAGCTTTTTCCAGTGATAGCTCTATTTCCGCCCCAGAAATGCTGTTTTCATTTTCTTTATTAAGATAATTTTTGAGTTTATCAATTGCTTTCATAGCATTTTTATCCTCATTCCAGTCTTTATGATACTGGTTGATAAAACTACGACCCGCAGCATACATATCATCCAGTCGTTCAAGAGTGGTTATTTTCTTATAAACTAAAATACCTTTAGCTACATCACGATTTTCTTTAGGTAAAGAATAAATCTGTTGCCGCATTTCGCGCAATTCATTATACATATTTTTCTTTTCTGCACGAATAATACTTCTTAAAGAAATGTCCGTTTTTTTAAAGGAAGAATATCTTTCTCTGGATTCTTCATAACTTAGTTTTCTTGTTGTTGCTACTGGCTCAAAGTTTTTTTCAGTCAATTGCTCCCCATATGTTTTAAGCAAGAAATTTTTAGCATCAGACCATGATAAATTAATATATTTAGTCAAAAAATCAGACGCATTAAGATTTCTGTTGCCAACTGCAAAACGCGGAGAACCATCCTTTGCCTTACTGATTGCATGTTCTCCAGGTACAATATTAAATTCACGGGCAGTCGCAGAAAGAAAACGTTCAGGATCAATTTTCTTTCTGATTTCTGCCATAGTGGTTAACTCATTACGCTCTGCATCATTATTTAACTTCTGAAATAATGCTTCATGTAATGGCGTTGATATACCGATATTTTTTATTCCTCGTTCTGAGAATCGTCTATCAGCATTCCGTCGCATTGCTGAATCAGAATGCGATCTGTTTTCCATTCTGTTTGCCAGATTACGCTGTTCATTATCCTGCAAAATACGGACAAATTCGGGCGGTTTTCCTCTCCCGTGGATTCCGTAAACCAAACCGCGTTGGGGCAAACGTGGCACGCCGACTCTTGTTTTAGTTCTACTGAATCTGGAAGTTGATTCAATACTGAACTTGTTACCACAAGGCCGTCCTTGCGTTCTTTCAGAATTTTTTGTGTTAAGTTTGTATTTTTTGTCATAGTCATCAATCCTGTTTTTTAGAAAACTTTTCTTTTCCGGCTCACTAAGCGCCTTATAGTGCTCACGCGTTTTACTCGATTTTGAATAAATATGTTTTATTTCGTGACTGGTTTTATCAAGCCAGGTACTAACGTTATTGTTAATCTGTGCTGGGGTCGGTTTTACTAACGGTAGTTCACGTTTTTCTATGAAAGATGAACTAAATAATGGGTTTTTAAAATTAGTATATTTTTTGTCATCTTTAAGACGCACAGCAAAGTATTGATTAGTTTTCCCCTCATTGCGAACCTTTACATCACCATATTGCATTAATAAATTTTTGAATGCATCTGTCGAGTTAATATTTTCATTTGTAACTCTGGAGAAGACTTCCTTTTTTACTTCATTGTTCCGTTCACGGTATAAATCGCCTTTTACTCGAGACAGCACATTTGCATAGTTTTCATCACTTACACGAACGGAATCCTTTGGGCTTATCAGGTTATATTTGTTGTTAAGATATTCCTGAACAGAATCAAGTTGGGTCTGAGTTTTAAGATTTGTCAGATCGCCTCGTGGATTTAATGACCTACCTGTAACAAGATTTGTTCTTGGAATGACAATGTGAATATGTGGTTTACGCTCCACAAGTTCACCTGTTTTGTTATCAACAATATTTTTAATTTTTGGCAGATGGGCTTCTGCATAAAATGAATACTCATCCGTATGATAGGCATTCATGAACATCTTCTTGAAATCAGAAGTCACGTTTTGAAGAGTTTCTTCTGAAATTTCATTTTCTGCAAATGACAATGTGATATGCAGGTATCGCTCCTGCCCTTTATCTTCTATTGATTCAATTATTTTATTTGTTGTAGCCAGATCGCCGTCAATGATAAATCTATGGTCAAGCTCATCACGGGTATACTCACGCTCCGCTTTTCTTCCATTTTCAAGGTATTCTGCAATACCATGATTGCCACCGCCATAGCGTATTATCATTTTAGTGCGCCCTGCAATAAATCACGGATATTTATCAAGGTATTGAGCGCCCTTTCATACAATGAAGATGATATAATTCCCTTGTTATGATCCAGATTTAAACGATGTGCAATCTGATTAAGATTATTGCTTGTTTTGTTCATAAGAAAAAGACAACGCTTGTAATCTGTCGTTGGCTTTGGCTTCACTGGCAATTCACTAATACGATTCAGAATCAGTGCGCGAAAAAACTCGGATTTGCCAATGTCTGTATGCTCCAGCAGCTCCTTGAACGGCTGGTATTCTTCATCGGTTAACCGGATTGATATAACGTTTTTTCTTTCTATCGCCATAACGCTTTTGCCTTAAAGTTCGTAGAACTTCCTGAACGGTGCAACCGTTCGGGGTTTCAAAGGGGTATCCCCTTTGGCACGACGATTATACAGGCCATGAAATGGCGTGTATACATCGGTCTCGTGCCTGTGTTTTAGAAAACGATCCAGACTAGACACACAAAACGACACACACAATAGCACCACAGACACACATAATGGCACACAAAAGAACACACACAAAAGCACACAAAAAACCTTGACAACACACAAAATGACACACACAATGTCACACATAAGGACACACACATTGCAATTTAGGGATAGTTTTGTCATATTGGGAGGTAAATATATAGAGGGTAACATATGCAAAGCATCGACGCGTTCTTATCACCACTTTGTGAAGCGATAAGAAATGAAAAACTAAAATCAAAACAAGCTGCATTTAATCTGTACCTTCAAGAGATACTTGAAGCCAAGAAAACATATACCTGGGAACAGATATGCACATATATAAATCAGAATACTGATTCGACGCTGGCTGTACGTGCTTATAGAAATATGGTTGAACGAGCAAAAAAGAAACGCTTGTCACAGGAAAAGAAAAATAACGAATCTAGAGTTGCAAACAAGTTGCCGCCTCAAGGTGACAAATCGACTCAAGCAACAAAAGAACCAGCGATAAAAGGTTTTTTCTCTCAAAGAGAAAAAGAGAGAAAACTGGAATATGATGCTTCGGCAACAATGGCAAAATTTGAAGACAAATACAAATAAGGACGAAACATGAATACTTCAATCAATTTTATATTGCAAGGTAAAGGCGGTGTAGGTAAATCTTTTGCCACATCAATACTGTCTCAATATTTTATTGATGAAAAACAACTTGAAAATGTTGTTGTTGCGGATACAGACCCGGTAAACACAACTACAGCAAAAGTAAAACGCCTTAATGCTGAAATTATCAAGATTGTAGAAAACAATAACATTGTGCAATCAAAATTTGATAGCATGTTTGAATCTATTCTTGAAGGCGGAAACATTAATTTCGTTATTGATAATGGTGCTTCTACGTTCTTGCCATTACTTCAGTATTTCGATGACAACTGTGTAATGGATATGTTCAATGAAGTTGAACAGGATGTTTATATCCATACTATTATTGTTGGTGGTCAGGCTCAAGCGGATACAATAGAAGGTTTTGAAAATATCGTTAAACTTGTAAAAGGTACGAAAGTTAAAATAATCGTATGGATTAATGAGTTCCAGGGCGAACCGATACTTTCAGGGAAGCATATAACTGAAACAAACTTTTTTGAAAAAAATAAAGACGTTATTGCTGGCGCAATATTGATCAAAGATCGCAAAAGCGATGCTTTTGATACTGACATAAAAAAATTAACAGCCAATTCAATGACACTGACTGAGGCGCTTGAATCGAAAGAGTTTGGATTAATGGCTAAATCCCGCCTCAAGCGCGTTTTTAACGATGTATATGTACAGCTTGATGCAATCTATGACCCTGAAAGTGTAGAGGCCAATGCATGAGTGATATTGAATTACAACAGCCCGAAAGGGCTGTTCATGAAGCAGAAGATCAGATAAATGATTTTGTTGTTGATGTTTTCAAGAAAACAGGGGTAAGAATATCAAAAGATGATCCTGTACTATCTCTGCTATTTCTCCATGAAAAAATTCAAAAGAGACAATCTGATTTATTAAAAGATGATTTCACCACTTTAGCTGATGCATTCAAGAATGTATTAAGTTCATTAGAAGAAGAAAATATTCAGCGATTCAGAAAAATTGTAGATACTTGTGGTGATCTTGATAACGAAATAAAAGAAGCCATAGAGCATGGCAAAAATGAAATCAATGATACAGCAGTCTTAGCGAAGGAAAAATTAAACAATGAAATAATAGATATTATATCCTTACTAAGAAAAAACCAAGAGGAGCTAAACAACTCTTACAAAAAGAGCATTGCTGAATTTTCAAAAAACACAAAGCCATTTAGTAAAAGTACAGCAATAGCATTATGTGTAGCCTGCACCATTGGAATTTCAGCCGCTTTTTCTGGTGCGTTCTGGTATGTTGCGCAATCACAGAAAGAACAGGCGCTACAGTTCTATGCATCCGGCTACATGGATATGCAAAAACTAACAAAAGAAACGATCTCTCTACTACCTAAAGAACAGCAAAAAATTGCAACCGCTAAGTTAAATGCACTGGAAAGCCGCAGTAGGTAAAAAAATCCCCGCATCAAGCGGGGATTTTTCATTTATATGAAAGCTCATGCCGCGCGGCCTGAGCAAGAAAATGGCTACGATCTCTGTAAACACCGCCACTTTCTTTGACAAATCCATCAATACGACGAATCAACACATCAGGCAACGCAATATTAATACGTTGTTGTTTACCTTCAATTTCAGACAAATCAACATCAATTACAAACCAGCTATCGCAGTGACTATAGTCCTGATTTGCGGCATATGTTAAACAGCCGTCATCATGAATATCATCAACAGAATAAGAACCACTTAAAACCATTTCTTCTACGATAGCCAATATCGCTTCTCGCGCCATCACAGGAATTTCTGATTGAGTATCGGCAGCAGAGACACAGCCAAAATCAAAACGATCAAAAGCCGGAACGGTTATACCATATGCCGTATGGTCATCCTTCGGTGTTTCGACACCCACAGAAAAAAACATGATTACCTCCAAAGTCGGCGGGGATTAAATCCCCGCCATTTTTCTGATCGATCTGACAGTACCCAGTGGCAAGTCTTTTTTCGGATGGGGCACAGGAAAAGTTTTTCCTGTTATGGGCGACCACCATATCTGGTGGCTGCTCGCCTTATGCCGCTTCAACTCACAACCAGCAGCTATCAGTTCTTTCAACAGGTCAGCAGATTTCATATGTCCTCCCTAACCTG
>OERH01000025.1_pt1 | contig 24742 bp, 28 predicted proteins | sample 1539931 | NCBI WGS metagenome assembly OERH01 (sample SAMEA3891233, study PRJEB23780) | metagenome | biome: terrestrial biome; feature: animal house; material: water of meat washing | place: Italy | collected 2015-05-12
CCATATCCTCACTTTACAACGGGTTATATGCGGATTCCAGCGCGTTCCGTTCGTTTCGGGTGCTTCCAGTTGATGCCCTCAAGAAGCATGGACAACTGAGCCGGAGTAAGGTGAACCTTTCCATCGCGGGTGACCGGCCAGACGAAGCGGCCCCGCTCCAGGCGTTTGGTGAAGAGGCACAGTCCGTCGCTGTCAGCCCACAACACTTTTATCTGGTCACCCCGGCGTCCGCGGAAGATGAACAGGTGTCCGGAGAACGGGTCATCCTTCAGGACGTTCTGAACTTTTGATGCCAGGCCGTTAAAGCCATTTCGCATATCGGTGATACCTGCAACCAGCCAGATACGCGAACCTGCAGGGAGAGATATCATCAGTGGCTGCTCCCTTTTATTTCGCGGATAAGTGTCTGTAATAACGCCGGCGTCAGTTTACCTTTAAGCCTGAGAGTTCCGGCCGGCAGAACCAGCTCACAACACAGACTGTCGGACGGTGTATTTATCTGCTCTGGTTCCTGTGCGGGGGCCGGGATTTTATTATCCGGCTCCGGCGTTAACGTCACGGGAAGCAGTGCCGGCATATTTTTTCCGGAAGGCAGCAGGCCACCTTTCCGGTATTGATGGCGCCAGTTGAAGAGCAGGTTATCGTTGATTCCGTTTTCCCGGGCGATCTGCGCCACACAGGCTCCGGGCTGCAGTGACTGCTCCACTAAGGCGATTTTAAACTCATAAGGGAAGTTGGGCCGCCGGGGACGTTTTTTTACCACGGGGGCTTCGGATATAACGGTGCTTTCAGGACGTACGACTGGTACCGTGGAAAATTGTCCGTAAAGGCAGGCATCAAGTTCCTGCTCCGACATGCCTGCGGGCAAAGGCCACGAAAGGCCAGCTCTCCGAAAGCGCACGAACATACTACAAACTGTTGATTTTGGTACACCCAGGCGACGCCCGGCCACAACCCGGGGTAAATGTTCTTCAAAGTGAAGACGTAAAGCTTCAGTGATCCAGGTCCGGTGTTTCATACGATAGTGTCCATTAAAAATGATGGACATTATTTTTGTAGAGCCGGAGGAAACAGACCAGACGGTTTAAATGAGCCGGTTACTTATATTTATGTAATGTATTCAGGCATCCATCACTCATGATGTTATTACGCTTAGCTGTGCATCTGATGTTCATAACGGCGCGGTAGTAAGAGCGGGTAAGTGCTGACTGGTCGGGTGGTAAAAAAATGGCGCGTAAACTGTAACTGGCCTGCTGTCACAGAATGGGAAACGGCAGATAAAGGAGGGTATACACCATTACCCACGCATATGCGCACGCGCCTGAATACCTGAATAAATGCATTGTGTGTTATGAGTCACCAGAAGGAAACATTCTTTTCGGAACGCTCACAACGAAGCAATAATACGAATCCACAATATACACACAAGAAAATAAATTGTAATGTTGAGTAAATCCTGGTTTTCTTTTGTCTTTTATGTGAATTATCTAAATACCATTAAACGGGACAACCATTGCGCAAATAAAAGGATTAGTTATAAGTCAGGCCCTGACGGGCATCATATCAATGCGTTTTCTGATGTGTATCAGTAATGGCGTGTGCATCCTGCCTGTCAACAGGAGCATTACTACGTTGTATTCCGGGGGAGGCGATATGGTAATAATTCCCGGGCCCCGGATACAGTTGTCTGCAGGGTAACCAAAAAGCTGGCAGAAAAAAGCAATCGTCAGCCGGTAAATTTCAGTTGCTGACTGTTGTGAAAATATACATCCATCTGCTTCAGTGGATATATCGGGTTGCAGGATAAGCACAATATCTAAAATATGCGAAATATCTAAAAAGTTATGTGTTTTATTTATTGTGTTAATATTGACACAGGTTTGCTCGTTATGCAGAATATATTTTATAAACTTTTTACCACCAAAGAGGGAAAAATATGAAGAATCTTTTAAAGATTGGCTCAGTTGCAGTGATACTGGCGCTGTTGTCAGGTTGTAGTGGCAGTGTTTATAACAAAGAAAAAAACTGCGAATATGATTATTTACTGCATCCTGCCATCTCTGTATCAAAAATCATTGGTGGATGTGGTCCTGTTGAGTAATCCTGTTAATATACGATGCGATTGCGGCAGTGAGTGGTTGGGTATGCAACATAAATTCGCGAAACTGTTGTAATCGTATCCGGAAGTGAAGCAGATTCAGAGAGTCCTTCCACTGCGCATTCAGTGGTCGCCGTAGCGGGCATCAACCGTACGGATAACACTTATTATAGTAGCAGGTGATACGTCCAATAATTAAAATATATCTTGTGTATTTTGACCACCACCTCACAGCAGGTGGTTTTTTTTATCCGTCAGTATAATTAATATACTGTTCAGGTGTTTACTCTCTGCCATTAATCTGGTCAGAAAAGCTTTCTGTAGCGATATTGTTTTGGTGTCAGACCTGTATTCTTTTTGAAGTCACGGTTCATTGACTGCTGGGAATCAAAACCTGTGCTCAGAGCAATATCCTGGAAAGAACGCTGAGAAAGACGAAGGAGCAATGCCACCCGATTAAGCCTCCTGCGACGAATATATTCTCCCAAAGGGATCCCCGTATACATCAGAAACAAACGCTGCAGGTGTCTGTGACTATAACCAGACCACAGAGCCACTTCTCTGACAGAAAGGCGGGAGCCTCTCTCAATTTCAGCTTCAATACGCTCAATAATTTTTTCTATAGTAATCTCTGATATATGGTTTGCCATGTCTCTGTTCATTTTCTGATTGTCTGGGTTCACACCCGATATCGTAATCACCTTTGGCGAACAAAGTAAAAAATATCAGCCAGACTCTGACAGTTACGAGGTAAAAAAGGAACGAAGCTACAAAGTCCGTAAAAATTCAAACCAACTTGCATGTTCCATCCAGGAATGTTAATACTATAATTATAACTGCTCTCAATTTAAATAAAAATAACCTGAGTTTTAAATAAGAATTATCTGCCGGGTATATCTGTATTCAGTTGAAAGAGTTGAATATACTCTGATATACATACTTCCCATCCGGTTCGGATCCCGTTAGTGAATATGTGAATTTTACTTTATAGCAAACCTTCAGATCCTCTTTAATACCATAAATTCCCGGTTGTCAGAACCTCTGTGTCCGGAGGAAGTTGATGATGCATGTGCGTTCATTAACGCATCCGGTACCCATTAAATCCGAACTGTACCTGTACAGCGAGGTAAATGATCAGCAAGATTGTGGCAACGTATACCCTGTTTACGTCTGGTTAAACAGATCCGGAGTGTTGACGTTTACGGCGACAAAAAGTCGCCGTGTTTCACTGGAAGATATGTCAGCGCTAAAAAATAATGTCAGAAATCATTTATCTGACAATGGAATGATAAGTAAATCAGCCGGGGATTTATTAATGAGTCCCCGATAAGCGGGCATCAGTCTGTTAATAAATGTATGGTGATGGCCACATATCAGAAGATCAAATCCTTCCTCCTGTACAAGACTGAGGAGTGTTTCAGGTATTGTTCCCTGTTCAATTCTCAGTCTTATATTTTTGAAATCTTTCAGGCGGTCAAACAATCTTCTGTCTGACGCATTTTTCAGACCGTCAAACATCTCTTCAGAAAAGTGTGAATACACGCTGGGATACAAGTGGCTTAACCCTTCATCAATATGAATGGCCGTCAGGCCGGCATTAAAATTTTTCGCCATTTCATATGCTTTCTTCAAAAGGATGTTATCTTCATCATTATTTGAAACAGCAACCAGTATGTTCTTATATGTCATTTTAATATCCTTATCGTATTTCACAGGTTTTAATCAGGTTTTCTTAATGATAATTCAAAATAATTAACCCGGCCTGACATGAAAAAGTGAACGTGGCTTCAGGTAGCACTTTTTCTTCAGTTTATTTGATACCATAACGGATAATCACGCCTTCTTTTGTCGATGACGGTACCTGTATCAACAGAACAACCATTGGTACTGCATTTATCCACGATTTCTTTCATAATCTAATTCCATCCTGCATGGTATTTTTAATAAAGTGACTACGGGATCACAATCAATGCGTTCAGATATCATCAATATGACTTTTGATAACATCGATAATGATGTCATGTCACTTTGTGCTGACAGGTTTAAGGTGGAGTCGTGCAACGGATTCATCTTCTGCCCAGTAAATACGTTCGGCGACCATGGCTTCAGGGTTTAGCTGTACGTCGCGTAGTACACGCTCTTTGAAGCGCAGATACTGCATCGTAACGGGACGCAGAAAACGGTGCTGACTTACGATGTTCAGGCCCGCAGGTCGCGTAACTACATTAATGATACGGAAATCCAGGTGCAGCGCCGGCAGACAGCGGCCTGGCGACTTGGGCTGCAGCACCGTCATTATATTTCTCAGGCCACACTGGATGCTGGTGTCAGCTGGCAACGGGGAACCCGCTGGTTTGGTGCACAGCCGGCACCGGAGGAAATCTTCGGTGAGGCAACGGCGCTCAGTAAGATCCTGCAGATGAATGCGTCCTTTAATCTGCCCTTTACACTGGCAGGGCAGCCCTTCAGTTATTCCTTCCGGTATCAGCGCCAGCTGAGCAATACCCCGCTGACCCCACAGGAACAGTTTGCCATCGGTAACCGCTGGACGGTTCGTGGTTTTGACGGGGAGCGAACGCTGAATGCCAGTAACGGCTGGTATATCCGCAACGACCTGGCCTGGCGTACGCCACTGCCGGAGCAGGAGTTATATCTGGGAATGGATTACGGCGAGGTGGGGGGAGCCGGCAGTGAATACCTGGTGGGACGTCATCTGGCCGGTGGTGTTGTGGGGCTGAGGGGGCAACTGTTCAGTACGGATTATGACGTTTTCATCGGTCGTCCGTTTTCAAAGCCGGCGGGTTTTATGACGAGTGATGTGACAGCCGGTTTTAATCTGTTCCGGGATTTCTGAGAAAGTTTCATGCGTAACGGGAAATATGACGTTCTGAGTCCCCTGTATTCCGGTGAGCCGGTCAATGAGGCGGAAGTCCTGGGGGCGGCCGTCTGGCTGTGGATGCACTCCCCCCTGCATCGTGATGCGCCACTGCATACCCTGCCGGACCTGCTGCTGCCGGTGATTAAGCACCGACAGTATGTGGTGGCAACAGAGCAGGGGCGACCGGTTTTCTTCATGAGCCAGGCCTGGCTCAGCCCGGAGGCAGAGGCGCGTTTTCTTACGCAGCCGGCAATTCTTATGCCTCAGTCGGACTGGAACAGTGGCGACCGGATGTGGGTCTGTGACTGGGTTGCCCCTTTTGGACATACCCCGGATATGAGTCGTCTTGTCCGGCAGGATATTTTTCCCCGTCTGTGCTGGCGTTCGCTGTACCACCGTGGGCAGCAGACCGGGTTGCGGGTGATGAATTTCCGGGGTGCACAGGTCAGTCGTGAAGAGGCGCGCCAGTGGCGTGTGCAGCACCCGCTTGCTGTGGATGTGCCGGAGAGATAAGTCAGGTTTATCAGAATGAACAGAAATTGTTACCGCATTATTTTTAACAAAGCCCGGGGAATGCTGATGGTGGTGGCAGATATTGCCCGTTCCGGTCGCGCCGGTACATCACTGTCCTCCCGCACAGGATATCCACACAGGCAATGTATCTGCCGTGTCACGCCGCTTGCATTCTCTTTGTGGCTGGCGTCGGGGATGGTGCATTCTGTCAGTGCTGCAGGCATTGTCGCAGACCATGGCGCACCGGGGCATCAGCAGCCCACGATTACGCAGACGGCCAGCGGCATTCCGCAGGTGAATATTCAGACGCCTTCTGCCGGCGGGGTTTCACATAATACATACAGCCAGTTCGACGTCGGTAACCAGGGCGTCATTCTGAATAATGCCCATAACAATGTGCAGACTCAACTGGGTGGCATGGTGGCCGGGAACCCGTGGCTGGCCAGGGGAGAGGCCAGAATCATTCTTAATGAAGTGAACAGTCGCAATCCCAGCCAGTTGAACGGTTTTGTTGAGGTTGCCGGGAAAAAGGCGCAGGTGGTGATTGCGAACCCGGCCGGCATCAGTTGCGACGGGTGCGGTTTTATTAATGCGAACCGGGCCACGCTGACCACGGGGCAGCCTCAGATGAAAAACGGCAGTCTGACCGGATTCAGTGTTGAACGTGGTGAGATTCAGATTACGGGCAAAGGGATGGATGCCTCGCGTACGGATTATACCGATATCATTGCCCGGTCTGTGAAGATTAATGCGGGTATCTGGGCGCAGGACCTGAAAGTGACCACAGGACGTAACAATGTGGATATCGCGCACGGGCAGATTGAGAAAAAGACCGGAGATGTCTCTTCACAGCCTCAGATGGCACTGGATGTGGCCAGTCTTGGCGGAATGTATGCCGGAAAAATTCGCCTTGTCGGTACGGAAACGGGGGTGGGTGTTCGTAACGCCGGTCATATTGGTGCACAGGCAGGGGCGGTTACCCTGACGGCTGACGGACGAATTGAAAACAGTGGCAGTATCAGTGCGAAAACGGATGTGCATCTGGCGACAACCCGGGAGCTGCATAACAGTGGTTCTGTTTATGCGGGGCAGGATACGCAGATACAGAGTGATGGTGTATTCACCCATACAGGCTCTGTGGCATCACGTCGCAACACCCGGATTCAGACAGCGCGTCTGACCGGCGGTGAGCGGAGTCTGCTGGCCGCCGGGGTGAAAGATGACGGACGTCTGGCGGCAGCGGGCAACCTGACTGTCAGTACCACCGGCGAACTGGCGGCACACGGACAGGTTCTGTCCGGTGGGGACATGCAACTGAAGGGGCAGGGGCTGGATTTAGGCAACAGCCGGATACAGGGACAACATACTGAGCTGAATGCAACCAGTGGAAATCTGTCTACACAGAATGCGCAACTGAGTGCCGGTACGCTTTCCGCCCGGACTGCCGGGCAGTTCAGCAATAATGGCGGTACGATAAATGCCGACACACTGCAGATATCGGCACAAAGCCTGTCAAATCGTAAAGGCAGTCTGATTCAGACGGGAACAGGGGATTTTTCGCTGAGTCTGCCGGGAAACGTGGATAACCGGGAAGGGCTGCTTGCGGCAAATGGCGCGGTGCGTCTGGATGCACTGAGCCTTGATAATCGCAAGGGGAAAGTGCAGGCGGCGCAGTCAGGCAGTCTGCAGGTGAAGACAACCGGTGCCGTGGATAACCAGCAGGGACGTCTGCTTGCCAGCAGTGACATCCTGATTAATACACAGGCGCTGAATAACGACAACGGACTGATTTCAGCTGCTGCCGGAACGGGCAGGATAAAAACACAGCAGTCTGTCAGCAATACGGAGGGACGAATGGAGTCCGCCGGCAGGCTGGATATTTCGGCAGGGAGTCTGAATAACCACCAGGGTACGGTGGTGTCTGACGGGCTGTCCGTGACGCTGGATGGTGCGCTGGATAATACGTCCGGCAGACTGCTTTCACAGAAAACGCTGTCTGTGTCAGGCAGCGAACTGGTCTCTGATGATGGTCTGATTCAGTCCGTCAGTGACATGACGCTGGATGTACAGGACGGGATACTCAGTAACCGTAACACGAAAACACGGGGTGGTATCAGCAGCGCCGGTACCCTGACAGTGCGGGCCGGTATGCTGAATAATCAGCAGGGATTTATGGCGGGTCAGAAGGATATGCCCCTGAACACCGGAACGCTCGATAACCGTCAGGGCGTGCTGGGGAGTCAGGCGTCATTGCAGATATCGTCAGGTACGCTGATGAACCAGAAAGGCGCACTGAAGGCCGGGACGGATATGTTGCTGAGTGGTGGTGATGTCAGTAATCAGGAAGGGACGCTTGCCGCCGGCAGAGACCTGAATGCGCACCTGAATGTGCTGGAAAATCAGCAGGGGACGGTGGTCAGCAACGGTAACAGCAGGCTGGATGTCACACGGTTTGATAATCAGGGCGGCAGACTGGTGGCACAGCAGTCACTGACCCTTTCCTCGACGGATATCATCAACGATGCCAGCGGCCTGATACAGAGCGGTGCATCGCTGAATCTCCGTGCTGACACACTGAGTAACCGTAACAGTGGTGACCGGGGCGGGGTTATCAGTCAGGGGCCGATGACGCTGAATGCCGGCACACTGGACAGCACTGCCGGTGTGCTTTTGTCGGGAGATGCTCTGTCCCTGACTGCAGGCGTGGTTAACAATACATCCGGTCAGGTGGTGGCAAACGGCCTGCTCGGCTGGAACAGCCAGGCGCTGAACAATCAGTCAGGTCTTATTCAGGGGAAAGGCATCAGCATTAATACCGCAGGCCGGACGCTGGATAACAGAGGCGGTACGCTGAACAGCCTGCAGGAACTGACTGTCAGTACCGGAGCAATGGATAACCGGGGCGGGACCGTGGGGGCGAAAACGACAGCTGACCTGAGCACCACCTCGCTGGATAACCGTGAGGGTGGCCGGCTGGTCAGTGAAGGTGAACTCCGTCTGCATACGGGAGGCCTGCAGAACAGCCACGGACAGATACAGTCTGTGGGCGACATTCTGTTCGACAGTGTACGGGGCGTTGTGGACAACGTCTCTGGTCTGATTCGCAGTGGTTCTGCCATTACGCTGAACGCCCTGCAGTTTATCAATCGCCACACGCAGAATACCGGCCAGGGGCTGGAAGCGCAGACAATACACATCACGACGCAGGACCTTGATAACCAGGAGGGCAGTATTCTGGCAGACAGGGCGCTTACGGTTATGGCAGACAGGACGCTCAGTAATAATGATGGCGTGCTCTCTTCCGGCGCGACATTGTCTGTCAGTGGCCGTCAGCTGACGTTTTCGAACCGTGACGGCGTGGTTAAGGCCGGGCAGTCAGTATCTGTGGATGCCGGTCAGCTCGGTGGTGACGGGAAACTGCTTTCGCTGGGCGATATGACGCTGAAAAGTAACACAACGTTCAGCAACAGTGGTCAGACTATTGCGAACGGAAACCTTACGCTTTCCGTTAATGGCGATGTCTCTAATACCGGCAGCCTGCTGGCAGGCAGCCGGCTTGACCTGAACAGCATCCGCCTTGAAAACTCAGAGAAAGGTGAAATCAGTGCCGGGCAGACCTGGCTTAACGTGACGGACACACTGCTGAACCGTGGGCTGATTGACGGGAAATATACGCGTCTTCAGGCGAACACCCTGACGAATTCCGGTACAGGGCGAATCTACGGCGATGCTGTTGGTGTCAGTGCTGCCACATTTAATAATCTGGAAGAAAATGGCGTGGCGGCGACGCTGGCCGGGCGTGAGCGTGTGGACTTAGGGGTACAGACCCTGAATAACCGGACGCACAGACTGATTTACAGTGCAGGTGATATGCATATCGGTGGCACGCTGGATGCGAATGGCACCGCTACAGGTAAAGCCGGTGTACTGAATAATCACAGTGCCACTATTGAAGCCGCCGGATATCTGGCACTGAGTGCCGGACAAATCAATAACGTCAATGACCATTTCACCACGGAGCGCGTGGTGGTTTCCACGGAAAAGGTGACTGAGTATCAGCTCAGCGGCTCAGATAAACGCTGGAGCGCCGGTGAACCGGGCGTTTATGTGGATAACGATTCCAGTAACTCACTGAAAAAACTGCATACACCGGAAGGCGCCAGAGATAAATTCACGCAGTACGATTACACCCGTACCGTGGAAGAAACCCGGGTAAAAGAATCCGACCCGGGAAAAATTCTGTCCGGTGCTGGCATGACGATTGTGGCAGACAAACTGTTTAATGATAAGAGTCAGGTTGTGGCAGGTGGCCTGCTGGATATGCAGGCCGGTGATGTGGAAAACGTCAGTGTCAGCGGAGAGCGCCATGTTACGGACTCAGGGACATCCACGTATTATTACCGTATCAGGAAAAAAGGAAAGGATAAGCAGGGGGAGAAAACCTCTCAGTACACACCGCCCACTATAATTCAGACCATCACGCTGAAGCCGGGAGAGCTCACCAGCCACGGACAGGTTCAGGGTAGCCATGTCACGCTTTCTCCCCTGAAGCCACAGGGAACGGATGTACAGACAGGACTGACCGGAAATGTGGATGCGACAGTAGCCGCTACTGACCGGATACCGCTTCGCCCGGTGGTGTCAGCCGGTGAACCGGTCATTCTGTTGCCGGGGCAGCAGTTTGAAGTCAGCACACCTCAGGGCAGTATCCATGTTGCCGGGCCGGATACCCGTCTGCCGGACAGCAGCCTGTTTAAAACAAATCCGGCAGTGAATGTGCCATATCTGGTTGAAACGGACCCGCGTTTTACGAACCAGAAGACGTGGCTGGGCAGTGATTACATGCAGAAGGCGTTTTCTCAGAACGGGGATAACATGCTCAAACGCCTGGGGGATGGTTTTTACGAACAGCGTCTGATTCGTGAGCAGGTTGTCGCTCTGACCGGGCAACGGTACCTGGACGGATACAGTAATGATGAAGAGCAGTTTAAGGCGTTAATGGATGCGGGTATTGCATTTGGTAAGCAATACAACCTGACACCAGGTGTGGCGCTGACTGCTGAGCAGATGGCGTTACTGACCGGTGATATTGTCTGGCTGGTTAACACCACGGTGACACTGCCGGACGGCAGCACGCAGACGGTTCAGGTACCTCAGGTGTATGCCCGTGTAAAACCCGGTGATGTGAACAGTGCCGGTGCGCTGATTGCCGGCAGGGACATGGTGATGAAGCTGGATGGTGACCTGTTTAACAGCGGTAAACTGGCCGGGAAGCAGACCGTGCAGCTCAGTGCAGAAAACATTCACAACCAGGCCGGCACCATTCAGGGAGCAAATGTCAGCCTGACGGCCCGGACGGATATTAACAGTACCGGCGGGCTGCTGCAGGCTACGGACAGCCTGCTGGCGATGGCCGGACGGGATATTAACCTGACCACCACCACCCGCACGGCACAAAGTGACGCCGGACAGAACCATTTTGAACGCACCAGCATCGACAGTGTGGCGGGCGTGTATGTACAGAATGACCAGGGAAGACTGGTGCTACAGGCCGGGCGAGACATAAACCTGACGGCGGCGCAGGTGGTGAACAGTGGTAAGGGCAGCCTGACGCAACTCAGTGCCGGCAGGGATATGACACTCTCCACAGTGACCACATCCGCGCAGGACAATATTACCTGGGATAAAAATAACCGGTTGTCGCAGGGCGTCACACAGAGCACGGGCAGTACGCTTTCCGGTAACGGTGATGTCACGCTGACCGCTGGACGGGATATGACGGCACAGGCGGCATCGCTGTCGGCTCAGAAAGGCCTGACCCTGATGGCAGGCCATGACGTGACCCTGACCGGTGCGCAGAATACCAGCACGCTGGATGAATACCATAAAGTGACCGGCAGCAGCGGGATGTTGTCGAAAACCACCACAACCACGCATGATGTCACTGATCGCCGGACCATGACGGGCAGTGAACTGAGTGGGGGGACGGTCACTATCGGCGCCGGACATAATCTGAACGTTGCAGGCAGCAGCGTGGTCGGGGATAACCGTGTCTCCCTGGCTGCCGGAAATAACCTGAGTATCGGTACGCTGACAGAAAGCAACCGTGAAACGCACCTGAAACAGGAGAAAAAATCCGGGCTGATGAGCTCCGGAGGTGTGGGATTCAGCGTGGGCAGCCAGAGTCTGAAAGTCACGGACGCCGCAACAGACACCACACAGAAAGGCAGCACGGTGGGGAGTGTTCACGGTGATGTTTCCCTTCAGGCAGGTAACCGGTTGACCGTCAACGGCTCTGACCTGATTGCCGGCAGGGACATGGCACTCAGTGGTAAGGAGGTCAGCATTACCGCCGCCACAGACCAGCATGTACAGACGCATACGGTGGAGCAGAAAACCTCCGGTCTGACGCTTGCCCTGTCCGGCACAGCGGGCAGCGCCCTGAATACGACGGTGGAGACCGTACAGGCGGCGAAATCTGCCGGAAACAGCCGGCTTGAAGCCCTGCAGGGGGTGAAGGCCGCGCTCTCGGGGGCTCAGGCCGTGCAGGCCGGACGACTGGCAGAAGCCCAGGGCAACCAGAAAGAGAATAACAATGCCGTGGGTATCAGCCTCTCTTACGGCAGCCAGTCTTCAAAATCAGAACAGCAGTCAGAGCAGACGGTGGCGAAGGGCAGTACACTGACCGCAGGTAATAACCTCAGTATTCAGGCCACCGGCTCCGGCGTGAAGGGCGTGGATGGTGACCTGACGATACAGGGCGGTCAGATAAAGGCCGGGAACAACGTTCTGCTGCAGGCAAACCGTGACGTGAATCTGGTATCAGCAGAAAACACGTCAAAGCTGGAAGGAAAGAACACATCCAGTGGTGGCAGCGTGGGTGTCGGTATCGGTGTGGGGCCCGGAGGGCCTGGTTTCAGTCTGTCAGCCAGCGCAAACCAGGGTAAGGGCAGTGAAAAAGGCAACGGTACCACCCATACAGAAACCACGGTGGATGCGGGAAACCGGCTGACCATTATCAGCGGGCGGGACACCACGCTTACCGGCGCGCAGGCTGGCGGTGAAACGGTGAAAGTGGATGCCGGTCGTCATCTGACACTGACCAGTGAGCAGGACAGTGACCGTTATGACAGCAAGCAGCAGAATGCCAGTGCCGGAGGCAGCTTCACTTTCGGGTCCATGAGCGGTTCGGCGAGTGTGAGCCTCAGCCGGGATAAAATGCACAGTAACTACGACAGTGTGCAGGAGCAGACAGGGATTTTTGCCGGCAGGGGCGGGTTTGATGTCACGACCGGGCAACATACGCAGCTGAACGGCGCAGTGATTGCGTCCACGGCAACGGCAGATAAAAACAGGCTGGATACCGGCACACTGGGCTTCAGTGACATTGAAAACCGGGCCGACTTTAAAACGGAACATCAGAGTGCAGGGCTCAGTACCGGTGGCAGTGTTGCCGGAAATTTCCTGGGGAACATGGCAAACAATCTGCTGGTCGGTGCAAATCATGAAGGCCATGCGGACAGTACCACGCAGTCGGCAGTGTCTGCCGGGAATATCACCATCCGGGATACGCAGAGCCAGAAACAGGATGTGGCAGACCTGAACCGTGACGCAGCACATGCAAACCAGACGCTGTCCCCCATCTTTGACAGGGAAAAAGAGCAGCAGCGACTGCAGCAGGCGCAACTCATTGGTGAGATTGGTAACCAGGTGGCAGATATTGCCAGAACGGAAGGACAGATAGCCGGTGAGAAAGCGAAGCGGGACCCGGCAGCACTGAATCAGGCCCGTGCAGAGCTTGAGGCAGCAGGAAAACCGTTCACGGAACAGGATGTGGCACAGCGGGCCTACAATAACGGTATGGCGGCCTCAGGTTTTGGAACGGGAGGCAAATACCAGCAGGCGATACAGGCCGCAACGGCAGCGGTACAGGGACTGGCCGGCGGTAATCTGAGTGCAGCCCTGGCAGGTGGTGCAGCGCCGTATATTGCTGAAATTATCAAACAGACCACCCCGGACGGTGCGGGACGTGTGGCAGCTCATGCTGTGGTAAATGCTGCACTGGCGGTGGCACAGGGAAATAACGCCCTTGCCGGTGCTGCAGGTGCAGCCACCGGCGAGGTGGTGGGAATGATAGCCACACAGATGTACGGTAAGCCGGTGAGTGAACTGAGCGAGGCAGAGAAGCAGACGGTCTCGACACTGGCAACGGTTGCTGCCGGCCTGGCCGGTGGTCTGGTGGGAGACTCGGGGGCTTCAGCGGTAGCCGGCGCACAGTCAGGTAAGACAACGGTTGAGAATAATCTGCTGGGTGGCAGTGAATTGCTCCAGACGGAAAAAGCCAAGGAGCATGGTGCTGATGTTCTCTCCTGTAGTGAAAATCCTTCCGGTGAAGCCTGTAAGCGGGGGCAGGCTGAAAATAAAGCTTATGCTGCCGCATTAGCAACAGGCAGCGTTGCCCTGTTACCGGGGAGTGCCCAGGCTATGTGGTTACTTGGTGCCGGGACAAATGCCGGGATGCAGTATGCAGATAGTGGTGAAATAAACCCGGTCAACTCAGTGGCAGCAGGCTGGATAAATGTGATAACCATGGGGCAGGGCTGGAAAGGGACAATAGCCTGGAATGCGGCAGGTGGAGCATTAACCAACGCTATAAACGGAGATGATCCTCTTACTGGGTCGATTACAAATGGAGCGGGGGCCGGGTTTGGATATGGGGTTGGCAATTATGTGGTGAAGCCTGTTGCAAATACAGCAGGCAAGTGGATAACCGGTGGCTGGAATCCTAAATTCGATCCGACTCTACTAAAATATACTGAAGTTAAAGGGCAGTTAGGTATCTCCAAAGAAATGGTGCCGAGCAAGATTCCGGGGGCTGCAGGTAATATGGGGGCTTCTATTACATCAGAAATGACGGGGACTGAACTACAAAAAGTCATTAATGATAAATTGAAGAAAGGAGAGCGTGAATGAAACTATTTATTTTCAGTCTCTTTGTCATAGTTACCTCCATGGTTTCAGGAATTGCAATTGCTGAGTTGTCTTATTTCATATTGCTTATCATTAAATACTTAGCGTATGGGGAAGTTAATTTTAGATGGTCCGAAGTTTTAAGAGGTCTAAGGATGGGGTGTGTGGGAGGTGGAATTCTAGGTTTTGGTATAGTCTTGTTTCGCTTTCTTGGCATAAAAGGATTTTAAGTGAAGATAAGGTACGATTTGTTGTTGAGAATAATGCGCTCAGCTTCGGTGATGGTTTTGAAAGCAATGCAGCTGCGGCTACATCATGGAACAAGTACGCGGTGGACAATAATCTGACACCGGAACAAACACAGGCTGGGCTGGATAAGATAGCGAAAGGTGATATGCCGGACAGTACCAATATCACGAAAGTGATCGTGGATGGATATCAGGATGGTGTAATGATTGCCGGGGCATGGTATCTGGGGCCTGCTGCGTCAGCAGGTAAAGTTCTTGGTGGCGGGCTTCTTGGACTGGCGGCCAATAGTGGTTATCAGGTCTATGATTTGAACCAGCCGCAGAATGCGAATAAGTCGTGGGACTATCTGGGAAGCGCGACCTCATTTACAACAGGCATGATGGCTCCCGGTCGTGGTGTCCTTGCGAACACAGGTATCGTAATGGGTGGGGCATTCTTTACTGATGGTCCAAATACAGCTTCACTGGCCGGGGCTGGTATTGGTGCTGGTCTGGGTGGGGCATTTGGGAAGTATGCCCCCACAGCTGTGGGGAAAATCTTAGGGAATGATCCTGTTCCGGGCTTTATTTATGAGCTTGGCGGTGGTGCTGTCTCTGAGTTTACCAATGGAATTATCAAGGATTTCAATAATCCTCAAGCTCCTGAAAAAAAGGAAAATAAATGAGAATTTTGTGGAATTATTTAACTCTCCTTCTGTACTGCTGCCTGTTTTTTACAATAGCGTTACTTGGAGTCGGTTTGGTTGTATCTCTGTTTTTTTCTTTCAAAAATGAGTTTTTTTTATTTCCAATCAATCAAATAAAAAGGGCTGTTTATTTTGGTGTTATTACCGGGTTAACTGCATGGGTTGGGATTGTTTTTTCTAAACTGATAGCCAGATATAAATCAAGGAAAACACCGCCTGACTCTGAGTGACTTTTGATATAACGCAGACAGTACAGTTGCAAACATCTGTTGGGTTCCAGACATAACGCAAATTATGCTTGGTTCGTTGTTCTGAACTATACATAATTTGCGTTATGTTGAACCGTTGGAGGCTGTTCACCTGTAGGTGAATGTTGAGAATAACCAGCTGGGTGGCAGTGAATGGCTCCAGACGGAAAAAGCCAGAGAGCATGGTGCTTATGTTCTCTCCTGTAGTGATAATCCTTCCGGTGAAGCTTGTAAGCGGGGGCAGGCTGAACATAAAGCTTATGCTGCCGCATTAGCGACAGGTGGCTGTTACCGGGGAGTGCCCAAGCTATGTGGTTACTTGGTGCCGGAGCAAATGCCGTGATGCAGTATGCAGATAGTGGTGAAATAAACTCGGTCAACTCAGTGGCAGCAGGTTGGATAAATGCGATAACCATGGGGCAGGGCTGGAAAGGGACAATAGCCTAGAATGCGGCAGGTGGTGCGTTGGGTAACTGGATTGACAACAAAGATCCTCTGTCTGGTGCACTTGCGTATTACCGTGAAGGAGATCGGTAACATCGATGGAGATCGGTTCGCGTCAGTTTCACAGAACCGTTTTTAAATTACCTTCACTGATCTCCTTCGGTCAATGGCCCCCTGTGTCAGGATAGTTGTCGCCTAGATTTTTACACAGGAGAGAGGCTATGCCTGCACATGCGGTACCAATTGATATAAAAGAACAAGGTGTTACCTGGTTATTACCACCTTATAGTTGGTCCATACGGCATATTGCCCGTAAACTGGACCTGAGCCCTTCAGTAATAGCAAGATGGAGACTTGAACTGGTGCAACAAGGCCTGTTTGAAAATGAAAAAATATCTTCTGTCGATGGAAATGAATGGACATCAGAGCGACGATTTTCTGTTGTAATTGAAACTGCAACATTATCTGAAATGGAACTGGCTGATTATTGTCGGAGAATGGGGTTATTTGTTGAGTAAATTAAAGAATGGAGAGCTATATCCATTCAGGCTCATGAAATGAAAATGACAGAAAATCGCCGTGCTGATAAAGAATTACGTGAAGCAAAGACCCGGTTACGAGAATTAGAAAAAGAACTTCTCCGTAAAGATAAAGCCCTGGCGGAAGCAGCTGCTCTTTTGATGTTAAGGGAAAATTTCAATGCCCTCTGGGACAACAGTGAGGAAGGCTGACACCTCTTCCAGAGCGGCAGAAGATTATTAATCTGGTCAGCGAGGCTGTCAGTTCAGGAGCGAGAAAAACACAAGCCTGCCAGTGTATTGGTATTTCAGTCAGAACACTTCAACGTTGGATACAGGGTGGTGTGGTTCATGCAGATCAGAGACCAGGTGCATCAAGGCCTGCCCCGGGAAATAAACTATCAGAAACAGAAAGATTAAGAATACTTGATGTATGCAATTCTCCGGAGTTTGCATCATTGTCTCCGAATATTATTGTTCCAACTCTTGCCGACAGAGGGGGTTATATCGCTTCAGAATCAACTTTTTATTGCGTATTAAAATCAGCTAACCAACTGACAAGGAGAACCCGTGAACACCAATATAAGCGGCCTGAAGTACTCAAAGCTGTAGCACCCAACCAAGTGTGGAGCTGGGATATTAGTTATGTCCCATCGTGGGTTAAGGGGCAGCATTTTTATCTCTATATGATCGTCGATATTTATAGCCGAAAAATTGTTGCAGCCGAAGTATTTTCGAAAGAATCTGGGTAGTATGCGGCAGAACTGCTTCAACGTGCCGTATGGAATGAAAAATGTTCATCCCGCAATCTCGTGCTTCATTCTGATAATGGAGAGCCAATGCGCAGCTGTACGTTACTGGACAAAATGTACGCGCTTGGAGTATTAAGTTCTTATTTTCGTCCCCAGGTTAGCAATGATAACCCTTATTCCGAATCGCTCTCCCGGACGATTAAGTATTGTCCATGGTGGCCAGAGAATGGTTTTCGAACCATAGATGAAACCAGAAGTTGGTTAAGCAGGTTCACGCGATGGTACAACCTGGAACACAAGCACAGCGGTATTAAGTATGTTACTCCGGATGAACGCCATCGCGGAATTGATGCACAAATACTGGAAGCCAGAAAAACAGTTTATCGCGGAGCACACAAACGTCATCCTGAGCGCTGGAGCAAACAGTTACGTGACTGGGAACTCATTCAGGCAGTTTATCTAAATCCAGAAAAAGAAGCGGCATAACGTAATTTTATTACATCAGGCGACAACTACCTTGAAAAACGCCGCGAATCACTGATCGATGTTCCATGAAAATACGCAGCACTTATCAATGGTGGTGCTTCTGGTATTGATTATGGCATTGGTAAGGGACTTTCATGGGGGGTTAATGAAGGGGCAAACTGGAGGAAAGGTGGCTGGAACCCTAAGTTTAATGCTGATCTGAGACATTACTTGGCCCATACGTAGACTACTACGATGCCGCTATCACGCCTGAATATGTCATAAATGAATCTATGACCTTTAATTACTTGTCTCAATAAATACTCATGACGATTTTATTCTGACAGTTTTTCATTATCAGGCCTGATGTCAGGTTAGGGTATACACATGTCTGACAAAATTTGAACGTTAATAATTCAGCCAAAGTGTTTGCAGAAAACGGGAGAGTAGGAATGACTAATTTATTCAAGAAGCTTTTTGGCAGAAAGAATAAAGATTCCAGTGCTAACACAGCAATTCTTTCAGAGCCAGATCTCACAATTGCACGAGCGAATAACGAAATGCAGTTACTCACACAAGCCGCTATAGAAATGTGGGGACTTGATACTGCTGCGTGGGATGTTGATCTTAATACAGGTACAATCACCTTCACCAATGATGAAAAAGAGATCATGGTCACAGCACCTGTTCAAGTGGTTGGCACTTACGATACTGAAGACAGCACCTGGTTATGGGGGTGGGACCATCCGTCAGTCAGCGAGTCACTTGGAGAATATGCCCGGCGCGTGCACGACTTTGGTGAGCAATATGGCAAAGAAACACTAACCACACGCAAAATTGCTGCGTCTATGGATGATGCCTGGGAATTTACTGCTCTTGCCTGTTATCTCGGCGATGGACAGGGAGGTTATAGGGGAGTATCTGGTTCAACTTGTGTTTTTATGGTCTATGGTCCAGTGACACTCAACAAAAAGGATTAAGCATATCTGCTATTCTATTTACTTTAAGTTAGGCATGACGCTTATTTATTGGTGAGCACTACGTTCCATGGAGGTAGTTCATCAACAGGTTGGAAGGCCATTCCGGCAAAACTCTCAGTATATGAGGCAGATACGCTTCCGGATCGATATCGCTCAGCCGATAGGTTCCGATTAGTCCGTGCGCAGTGCACCACGTTTTCTGCTGTAATAGCTGCCGAAGAACACTGTTATCAAATAAATCTGGATTATTTTAATGCACAAAAATAATGAATTTTATGTTTGTCGAGTATGTGGTGCTGAACAGCCAGAAGCACCATGGGGAGATGATGGTGAGACACCAACATACGATATATGTAATTGCTGTGGGGTTGAATTTGGTTATGAGGATTCGACCGTGCAAAGTATAAAAAAATATAAAGCAAAATGGTTAGACAGTGGTGCGAAATGGATGAATAAAAAATCGGAACCACAAAACTGGTCGGTTGATGAACAACTTGCACACATCCCACTGAAATATCGTTGGTTTTGATAAGGTTTTAATAAGTGAAGATATTGCCCGTACACGGGGGGAACTGAATGCGTTGAAGGCCACCAAGGAAGCAACCGGCGAAAAACTTCCTGCTCGACAGAGAAATAACGTCAGGAATAGTATAGGAGAAAGTAATGTTAATAAATAAAAAACATCCTGACATAAACTTGAAACTTTTATTATTAAGTATTGTTTATCTTATTGCTTGTTGTTGCGTGTTTTTTCTTATCGCCAGTATCGTTATTGACGTGGTTTTTAATGATAAGGTAAATGTAACACGAGAAGTTATTATAGATATCATAGTTGTAAGTACGATAGTTGGTATTGCTGGGGGCGTGAGAGCATGGATCTTTGCCAAGATAGATGAACGAAAGACTCGTAAATCGCAACCTTCTGATCCAGATTAAACCTTTATGAATGCTTTACAGAGAGTGGCAGGTGGTACCGCGCCGTATATTGCTGAAATTATCAAACAGACCACCCCGGACGGTGCGGGACGTGTGGCAGCTCATGCTGTGGTAAATGCTGCACTGGCGGTGGCACAGGGAAATAACGCCCTTGCCGGTGCTGCAGGTGCAGCCACCGGCGAGGTGGTGGGAATGATAGCCACACAGATGTACGGTAAGCCGGTGAGTGAACTGAGCGAGACAGAGAAGCAGACTGTTTCGACACTGGCAACGGTTGCTGCCGGCCTGGCCGGTGGTCTGGTGGGAGACTCGGGGGCTTCAGCGGTAGCCGGCGCACAGTCAGGTAAGACAACGGTTGAGAATAATGCGCTGTCTGAGCTTGTGCCGCCTCGCGTACAGCAGGATGCTTCCCTGGCTTTTGATCTCAGTGGTAAAGGAGTCACTAACGATGAAATTATCAAAGCGGTAGACAAATCACATATCGGCCCGTCAGTAGGTGATACGGCAAAAATACATGGAGATGTAAAAGGCCAGGTCGCTGGAGGGTATGTCGCAGGAGGGTATCTGGAAGGTGTACTGTCAGAGGATAAATTTTCAATTAATGGCGGGGTCACGAAGGTATTAGGCTGGCGTGCAGATGTGTCTGCCGGGTTGACTTTTGGGCCTTACCCGATTAAAGATTTTAATCCTACTTATGATTATTCTGGTGCTATATCGACAGGTATTTTTTCAGTTGAAGGGAGTATTGGTAAAGACGGCTTTGGCGGCTCTTTCAGAGTTGGTGGAGGAATTGGTGCGAGTATTCGACAAAGTGAAAACAGTAATAATCAGCCGGAAATTAACGGTTCTGGTAGTACCGAACTAATTTCTTGGCCTATAAAAAAGGACTAACCAAATGATGTACTTGCTGTTAGGTATTGCACTTTCTGCTTTTACTGTCGGAACGGTCATGTTTTATCGATTTAGTAAAGTGACAGGAAGAAGCGTGCAATCACCTTTTACCCCAATGTTTTTTTTTGATGCTCTATTTTTTGGGCTAGGCAGCAGACGCGATATGAATATTGCTGCCTGTGCTTTTATGGTCTTTTTACTGAGTGTTTGGGGGTTCACTTATATAAAATTACGGACTAATTTTTGGGGAAGCCCTGAAAGTTATTTTGGTTTAGGGATTGTCGGAATTTTCTTTCTGATAATGCATTGTCGCTACGGTGCAAAGGATGTTGTTATCAAAAATGATGGTCTTGCACCAATAAGGGAGTTAATTAATGTTCATCAGTCTGGCCTCACCAGCCCATTTTTGTGGTTAAGTAGGGCAGGGTACCTCGGATGTTTAATTGGCATGATAGGCTGATGCAGTGTTAATGAAATTTGTGATAAATGCCAATTAGTTGTTGGGAATAATGCGCTGGGTAACAAGAATGACAAGCTGCCACCCATTATTCCGATAAATCCGCTGCCAATCGGGGTTGAAGGTGCAGATGGTGAGCTGCTGAACGGTGGTGGTGGGATAGCTAAAGGCGGTAAATCTAAAGATACTCAAATTTGGACAGAAACCAAGAAAGCAGAACCTGTAGGTAATGCCTATGGGCATTGGACAAAACATGGAAAAGAGTTTCCAGAGTATTAGAATGCGAAGCAATATGTTGATGCTGCACATAATTTTATGACAAACCCACCGCCAGGTACTTTAACTAAAACCCGCCCTAACGGAAACACACTGTATTACAATCCTGTGACTAATGTCTTTGCTTCAAAAGATATAAATGGTGTACCGCGTACAATGTTTAAACCAGATAAAGGTATCGAATATTGGAACAAGCAATGATGAATAATGGTTCTTATCCTTGTCCATGCTGTGGAAATAAGACAATTGATGAGCCGGGTTGTTATGAAATTTGCCCTATATGCGGATGGGAAGATGACCCTGTTCAATCGGCTGATCCAGATTTTTCTGGCGGGGCAAATTCTCCGAGTTTAAATGAGGCGAAACGAGCATTTAACGAACAGTAACTGATTATTAGCCGTCAGGCTCACCCAAATTGCCCGTACTCACGCTTGATCGCAGGACGATCCCGGTTTCGTTCAGTACGCTGGGGAACGCCCTGAGCCACCGCTTTCTCTTCGGCCCGTTGACGGAGACTACGCACAGCTCCTCGGCGCTGCCGTACGGTTCGTTGTTAACGTCATCAGCCACGCTGACGGAAAAATTTGTTACTGCCGGGCTGAGCTATGGGGCTAATGGTGCGGTACAAATTGGTACGGGAAATATCGGTGATAAGTTCGATTATCTCAGTTTCATGATGTCAGGCTTGACTGGCGTAGGTACAGCCGGGAAAGGATATTACGCTAACCAGTTGTTGGGTGCCGGTAGCGCTTACATGAGCAGCCAGATTGAAGGCCAGGACAGTACCGCATCTGTACGGTAAGCCGATGAATGAACTGAGCGAGACAGAGAAGCAGACTGTTTCGACACTGGCAACGGTTGCTGCCGGCCTGGCCGGTGGTCTGGTGGGAGACTCAGGTGCTTCAGCGGTAGCCGGAGCACAGTCTGGTAAGGCGGGGGGGCGAAGGTAGTTGGTTCGTGAATTGGTTGGAATTCTGTAATATTAATAATAAAAATCGCTAAATGGTTATTCGGGGATACTCGATTGAATAAATTTATATATTTTCTGTTAGCAGGTATTTTATTTTCGGGACAGGTGGATGCAGCACGGGGAAGAAAACCCTGCTCGGGTGCTAAAGGTGGCATTTCACACTGTACGTCAGACGGACGTTTTGTCTGTAACGACGGAAGTCTGAGTCAGTCGAAACGCTTTTGTTCCGGTTATGGCGTGGCACCCGGCAAACGTCAGGTGAAATCACCAGTCACCACGAAGCCGGTTCAGAAGAAAAAATCAGCGGCTGTCCGGAAGGTGTCACAACCGTCGGTGGCTGAGAAAAATGAGGCTGTACCGGTCACTGAACCCCGTAAACCCACCTGTGCGCCGCTTTATATGGCCAGCAAACCCGGATTTACGCATCTGCCCATTTGTTCCGGTAATCAGTATTAATCTGACACTGAAATAGCAGAGGAATCTGTGCTCAGCCTGCAGTTAATTCTGTAGTGGCGGGCATCATAAAGCCGGACAACCTTCCGGGTATAAATATTTCCGGAGGGCGTTAATCATAAATATTCAGTTACTGAGAAGGAAAATAAAGGAAAGTCATGGCAGGAAGAAAAAAAGATGATAATGCAGCGGGATTTGTCCTGATTTTAATTTGCGTTATTCTCTGGGGGATTTATGTGGCGGTCAGGGCGCTGATAAATCTTAATGAGCGCTTTATTGATGCAGTATCGAATCCGGCAGGTATTATTGGTTTGTTTTTTGGTTTGCTTACTGTATTTGCAATTTTACTTCGTTTTTTTATTTACCGGAGACTCAGAAAGAAAACAGTAGCCTTTGAGCAGGCCGTTTCGGAGCTGGTTCAGAGGGAGCGGGATTTTAATGAAACTGTCAATGCCGCGATAGCCCGGGGAATACGACAGGAAAAGGAGCAACTTGCCAGACGTCGTGAGGAGTTTCATACCGCCAGACAGAAGGCCAGCCGTGCAATGCAACGGATTGTTGATTCCGCCTGGAAATTTAAGGCGAAAACTCTGCTGGCTGGTGTAACGATTAATAACTGGCAAAACAAATATGATCAGCTTCGTAAGGAAAGAGAGGCTTACGCTGCTGTCAGTGAGAAAATAGCCTTTCTTAACCTGGAAGATAATTCTGACTGGGAGAGTGTCAGGCAACAGTTTCTGGACAAAGTGGCATTGCTGGAAAAAGCGCAGGAAGAGAAGGAATATCAGGCAGAGCTTAAGCGTCAGATGCGTGAAGAAAAAGAGCGTCAGGATGAACTTGACCGGCGCCAGCGGGAAGCGGAAGAGGAGGAACGGCGTCTTGTCGAACAGCAGAAACTGATTGAAGAGGCGCTGCGTGCCGCAGAAGGGGCTCACAGGGAGGAGCTGGAGAAACAACGCCTGGCGCTGGAACAGAAAATTCAGGAAGCGCATGCTCAGTACGAACGTGCTAAATCCATGGCTCAGCTTACGAAACAGGGGCATGTTTATATCATTTCGAATATTGGTTCGTTTGGTGAGGATGTCTTTAAAATTGGCATGACCCGACGACTGGAACCCATGGACAGGGTCAAAGAGTTAAGTGGTGCTTCTGTTCCATTTGATTTTGATGTTCACGCCATGATTTCCTGTGATGATGCGCCCGCGCTGGAAAAAACACTTCATGACAGTCTGGAAAAATACCGCATCAACAGGATTAACCTGCGTAAAGAATTTTTCCGCGTGAAGCTTGAGAAAATCATTAATGAAGTGGAGCGTCACCACGGGCAGGTGGAATATGTGGCTGACCCGGCGGCTCTGCAGTATCTGCAGAGTCTGGAGTATGCGGAAAATGAAGCTGCCTGACAATCAGTGTTCTGATTTTATTCCGGCCGGATATAACAGGAGGGATATCTGCAGATATCCTGCAGCATGGTTCACAGTATTCCGGTCATGTTAATGATTCTGTTTTTTATTTCTGAATAAAGCGACACTCACGATATAACGTCGTGGGTGTCGGTGATGATTATTTTTTTGTTCACAGATTAAGGTGCGTTTATGGCGAAACTGATAAATGTATCGGCGTCCACTGAGGAGAGAATGACGTCCGGGGAGAGGAGGGTGGCTTCACGACTGGAGAGTTTTCTGAATGATGACTGCCTTGTCTGGTACGATATCCCGGTGGGACGGAGAAACCGGCATCCGGATTTTGTCATTATTGACCCGGAGAACGGACTGGTATTTCTGGAGGTCAAGGACTGGACGATTTCCACGCTGCGTGAGGCAAATCAGGAGCAGGTTACACTGGAAACCGACGGTCTTCTGAAATCAGAAATAAATCCGCTGGTACAGGTTCGTCGTTATGCCCTGAGAGATCCCCTCATAATTTCCCCAAAGCGTAACCATGTGTGAATAAATTTTG
>OERH01000028.1_pt1 | contig 23587 bp, 18 predicted proteins | sample 1539931 | NCBI WGS metagenome assembly OERH01 (sample SAMEA3891233, study PRJEB23780) | metagenome | biome: terrestrial biome; feature: animal house; material: water of meat washing | place: Italy | collected 2015-05-12
GTCCCTAAAAAGTAACTAAATGTGAGAAAACTATATTTTTTAGTGAACTTATCAACAAAACATATGGCAAATTTAAAGTTAGTGTATTAAAATTTACATCATAAAATGTTCAGCCTGACTGTGGCGGTATTTAACGCATGAACGCAAAGGTACTTTGAGGGATTTTTACCAAAAAAGTGCCTAAAAATAAATGTATAACATATTGTGATAATCGTGTAATATTGTGTAGCAAAGCGAAAAAAAGAGTTGTAAACACAATTTTTAGACGGTAAGCTATATTTAACAACCTCGCTGAACAGGGTTTAATTGTAGTAACTAGCTAAACTCAGCGACATTAACAATCAGGCTATACTTGTATTAAATAAGACAATCCTTTGGAGGACTTCTATGAAGCTAAATAAACTCGCTCTAGCAGTTGTTGCTGCAGCCACAATGCCAGTTGTTGCCAACGCTGGTGTTACTGTTACTCCCCTAATCTTGGGTTACCATGTTTCAGAAGGCATCTCAAAAACCGCTGACAAACAACGCGAAGTGCTAAAAACTGGCAAAAATCTTTACGTTAATAAAGAAGGTAACGTGATGGATGATAGCAAAGTTCATCCAAATAACGGCGGTGTTGCCCTCGAAGACGGCTTATACACTGGTGCAGGTATCGGTATTGAATTAACACCAACTATCGCTCTTGAACTAGAATACGGTGAAACTAGCGTCAATGGCGAAGCCAGTGAAAAATCAGCAGAGGCGGGTGTAAACCGTTTTGATGCCAAGCAAAAAATGATGTCTGGTAACTTTACTATTGGTACAGAAACTTTCACAGGTTATACCAACAGCCCATTCAAACCATACGTGTTGATTGGTGCGGGTCAATCAAAAATTGATGTTAAAAACCAAGAAACTTATGATACTAAGCAAGGTTCATCAGTCGGCAAAGTAGATGCAGGCACCAAAGTTGCTAGCTCAAAAGATACCATTGGTAACTTAGGTCTTGGTGCTTACTACCGCATCAACGATGCCCTAAGCCTACGTGGTGAAGGTCGTGCCGTCTATAACTTTGACAACGACTGGTGGGAAGGTATGGCATTGGCAGGTTTAAATGTTGTATTGGGCGGCCACTTGGCGCCAGCAGCACCTGTGGTTGAACCAACCCCAGTAGAGCCAGCACCTGTAGTAATCACCGATGGTGATGACGACCAAGACGGTGTACCAAATAGCATCGATAAATGCCCAGGCACCCCATTAAATGTGGTAGTAGATGCAGACGGCTGCCCACGTCAATTGAACGTTGACGATGCGCTACGTATGGAACTACGTGTGTTCTTTGACAATGACAAAACCATCATCAAAGACCAATACAAACCAGAGATCCAAAAAGTTGCAGAAAAAATGAATGAATATCCAAATTCAACTGCTTCTATTGAAGGTCATGCTTCAAAAACTGGTCCATCTGCACGTTACAACCAACGTTTATCAGAAGCCCGTGCTAACGCTGTTAAATCAATGCTAGTTAACCAATTTGGTGTTGCGCCTTCACGCATCAACACTGTAGGTTATGGTTATGATCGTCCTATCGCAGACAACAACACTGCCGAAGGTCGTGCAATGAACCGTCGCGTATACGCTATCATTACTGGTAACAAAACAGCGACAACCACTCAAACTAAAGATATGAATGTACAATAATTTTTAGTTGATGAGTCCTATAAAAAAGCTACCCTCGGGTAGCTTTTTTGTTCCTTATAAGCGTATTATGTTAAGTTAGATAAATTTAATCTATTTTTAACGATAAAATGTTATAATACGCCGCGTTTTCGTTATTATTCCTTCTAGCCGAATCTCTAAGAGCTAATTTTTTATGTCCGATTCTATTAAAAATCTCCGTAATATCGCAATTATTGCCCACGTTGACCATGGTAAAACTACCTTAGTCGATAAACTTCTTCAACAATCAGGTACTTTTGGTGAACGTGCAGCGGAAGTTGAACGTGTGATGGACTCTAATGCATTAGAGCAAGAGCGCGGTATTACCATTTTAGCAAAAAATACTGCAATTAGATGGACAAACCCAAAAGATGGCGTTGAATATCGTATCAATATTGTAGACACTCCTGGACACGCCGACTTTGGTGGCGAAGTTGAGCGCGTGATGTCAATGGTTGACTGCGTGTTATTGCTAGTAGATGCTGTTGATGGCCCGATGCCACAAACGCGTTTTGTGACCTCAAAAGCGTTTGCTCGTGGGCTAAAACCCATTGTGATCATTAATAAAATTGATAAACCCAGTGCCCGCCCTGATTGGGTAATGGATCAAGTATTTGACTTGTTTGATAATCTAGGTGCCACCGATGAGCAGCTTGATTTTCCGATTGTTTATACCTCAGCAATGAATGGGATTGCAGGTCTATCGCCAGATACATTGGCAGAAGACATGCAGCCACTATTTGAAACCATTGTCAACATTGTTGAGCCGCCGCAAGTGGATACCGAAGGCGCGTTTCGTATGCAGATCTCTAGCCTTGACTATGACAACTTTAAAGGGTTGATCGGTGTGGGTCGTATTCAGCGTGGTTCGGTCAAAACCAACACACCTGTGACGATTGTAGATAAAGAAGGCAACAAGCGTAACGGCCGTATTTTACAAATCATGGGTTATCATGGTCTTGATCGTGTTGAAGTACCCATGGCGCAAGCAGGCGATATTGTCTGTATCACAGGTATTGATGGCTTAAATATTTCAGACACGATCTGTGATCCACAAAATGTCGAGGCGTTGCCCCCATTGAGTGTGGATGAGCCTACGGTATCGATGACTTTCCAAGTCAATAATTCACCATTTGCAGGCAAAGAAGGCAAGTTTGTGACGTCACGTAATATTCGTGAGCGCTTAGAACGCGAGTTGATTCACAATGTGGCGCTTCGTGTTGAAGATACAGACAGCCCCGATAAATTTAAGGTATCAGGCCGTGGCGAGCTGCACTTATCAGTATTAATTGAAAATATGCGCCGCGAAGGTTATGAGCTGGGTGTTTCTCGTCCCGAAGTAATTGTCAAAGAGATCGATGGTGAAAAACAAGAGCCCTACGAAAATGTGATTTTTGATGTTGAAGAACAACACCAAGGCGCAATCATGGAGCAAATGGGCTATCGCAAAGGCGAACTGACCAATATGGAAGTTGATGGCAAAGGGCGTATTCGTATTGAAGCGGTAGTGCCATCACGCGGTCTCATTGGTTTTCGTTCAGAGTTTTTGACCATCACCTCGGGCACGGGTATCATGACCTCTAGCTTTTCGCATTATGGTCTGGTGAAAGCAGGTGAAGTTGCCAAGCGTCAAAATGGTGTACTGATCTCAATGGTCAACGGTACGGTGCTTGGTTATGCACTATTTAACCTTCAAGAACGTGGTCGTATGTTTGTGTCGCCACAAACTGAAGTGTATGAAGGTATGATTGTAGGTCAAAACTCACGTAGCGATGACATGGTGGTTAACCCTACCAAAGCCAAGCAGTTGACTAACGTACGTGCTAGTGGTACGGATGACGCGATTATTTTGACCCCGCCAATTATCTTTTCATTAGAGCAAGCGCTTGAATTTATTGAGGATGATGAGCTGGTTGAAGTGACGCCAAAGTCAATTCGTCTACGCAAAAAATATTTAACTGAAAATGATCGTAAGCGTTTTAGCCGTAAGTAACGATTACAGCCGTTGAGAGTTAATTGTTTAAGTTTCATAAAAAAGCTTGTAACCTTGCAAGCTTTTTTAATTATTTGACAAGTACCCTAACAATATATTTAAATTAAATCGTTGAATGATTTTTATCCGAGCCTTGTAACAATAACTTCTAAAAAGGAAAAACAATATGAGTATGATGTCAGAATTTAAAGAGTTTGCCCTAAAAGGTAATGTAATGGATCTTGCTATTGGTGTCATTATTGGTGGCGCGTTTGGCAAGATTACTACGTCATTGGTAGAAGATATCATGATGCCAATTTTTTCTGCCATTATGGGCGGCAAGTTGGACTTTACGAATATGTTCATCGTGTTGGGTGACGTGCCAGCAGGTACATTAATGACTTATGATGCGCTAAAAAAAGCGGGCGTCCCAGTATTTGCGTATGGTAGCTTTATTACCATCTTAATTAACTTTACTCTGCACACGACAAAAAATCAGCACCAACCAATTTTCATGGGTTTGGGGGTTAAAAAACTGACCAACTGTCGAAATACGGCTTTATCATTGTTCAACAACACCAAACGCAAGCCCTCAATCAACAAATCCAAGCCTAATGCAAATAAACTGGCCTGAGGGCGACCGTTTGACTTGGGCTTACGTTTTAATGGTCTTTGCTTATCATGATGAATACCGACATGATAAGCCCAACAAAACGCTAAAGCATTGACTGCCACTAACTTACTCACCCTATCCATCTTAGTCAAATGCGTCTCTTCAAGATTAAAACCACGACCTTTAAGACAAGCAAATAAACTCTCAATCTCCCAACGCTTGGCATAAATTGTCATCGCATCAAGGGTTTGTAGCTGATTGGTTGCTACAATCACTAAACCATGGTCTTTATCACGTTTGGCAAATACTCGGACAGCACAGCCATCGACTATCAATATCCGTCCATGTCGATAGGTTTCTTTGTGGGAGACATGACGCAATAAGTCTTTAATCTGTACCAGTTTGCCGTGATGGTTCACAACTTTGCTGTTTTTCTTAATACGGATGGCAAAGGGTATGTGATGCGCTGTTAGCCAGTTAAACCATAACTCACCAACAAATTCTCTGTCTGCCAGTATCATCTCAATATTGTCTTTACCAAACTGCTTGATAAAGCGTTCAATGAGTTCGGCTCGCTCAAGGTGGTTTGTGTTACCCCGTTTGTCTAGCATGTCCCAGTACAGTGGTATGGCAATGCCCTTATAGACCACCCCTAGCATAAATATGTTGATGTTGCTTTTCCCCCATTTCCAGTTGGTGCGGTCAATGGTAAGGGTGACTTTGCTAAGTCCAAATAGCCGATATATCAATATGGCTAATTGGTCATAGTCGATGACAGCACTGGCGATAAATCGCTGTAGCCTACGGTAGTGACTGTCCGTCTTGCCACTATTAGGTAGGTGCCTTGCTATTTTTTTTTAGATTACTGCTTTGGGCGGTAATCAGGGCGATTATCATGAGGCTTAAACAGGTAATTCTTGCCTTGTTCATTGTAAGATTTTGCGTTAATATTTCACTGAGTCTGTTAAGGTTTGGCATAATGGTGGTTCGTGAGAAAAATTGTTATTATGCCATTGCTTTAACAGACTTTTTCGTTTTTTTGTCGTGTGCTGAGCGTTTTTTTAAAGCAATTATTTAAAGCAATTATTGATAAAACCCCTTGGTTTTATGATTATATCAATTTGGCTTGATCTTATCGGAGCCCATTATGTCAAAAAACAATAACACATCTTTCATCAAAAAAACATGGGGGCAATTGCAGCCTTTTTCCAAGCCGCTTGCCAAGTCAGCACGGTTTGCGGTTTCTACAGGTACCATTACCGCCAATTCTTTGCTATTTAGCCTCCCTTTGTGGGGTATGGGCGCGGTCAAGTTACTCACGGGCAACAAGCTAGCCGACAAGACGGTGCTAAAGATTGCCAATCATTGGATTCATACCAATAACCAGCTTATTAACCATGTGCTACCTACCATTGATTTTCGCATTCATCTACCGAATGATCTGTCTGCTCAGGGGCAATATATTTTAATCAGCAACCACCAATCTTGGGTAGATACCACCGTCATACAGTATATTAGCGAAAATCGGTTGCCGCTCACGCGCTTTTTTACCAAATATGAGCTGTTATATATTCCTGTGGTGGGACAGGCGTTTTATTTTTTGGATTTCCCTATGATGAAGCGCTATTCTAAAGAGGCAATTGCAAAAAATCCTGCCCTCAAATACCGTGATATTATTGAAGCCAAACGCGCTTGCAAAAATCTGATCGACAAACCGTTTACGTTGTTAAATTTTATTGAAGGCACCCGCTACACCCCAAAAAAACACGCCCTACAGCAATCCCCCTACCCCAATCTACTTAAGCCCAAAGCTGGCGGTATTGCACTTGCGCTAGGCGCCCTTGGCAACACGGTGGACGGGATTTTGGATATGACGATTGTGTATCCTGACGGCATTCCTAGTTATCAAGATTTGTGGCAGGGCAATATCAAGCGTATTGGCGTGGATATTCGCCGTGTCGAGTTACCTAGCGGGTTACTGACACAGTTGACTGACGGGCGTTTTCAGACCGATGACGCCACCAAGCAGGCTGTTTATGCTTGGATTGATAAGTTATGGCAGCAAAAATCCCAAATTATGCAAAAAATGTTGGCAGATTTTGAGCAGTGCCCTTGACCTTGACCGCCCCTGACATAGTTGGGCACGACGCGCATGCTTGCCAAAGTGGCGTAACTGGCGCGCACCTGTAGCGTACCAAACGGTTAGCGGCTAACCGCTGCACAGGATTTGCGCCGTTGATTTTTATCTTTTTAATAAAGCGATGATGACTATGCCAACACAATCTAGTAACCCACTTACCCCCATCGCCCAGCAAATTGGCAAGCCCAGTCGTTGGCAGCTGTTATATGATGCCGTCATGATGGTGGCGATTGCCGTTGATTTGCTACTGATGGGGCTTGATGCCTTGCTCATGAGCAGTTTTATGGCAAAAACGGCAAGTTGGCTGGGTGTGTCGGCATGGGTTAGTGGTTATGGGCAACTGTGGCACCCTTGGCTTAAAGTAGTGGGTGGTTTTTTTACCCTGTTTTTGGTGGTAGAGCTGTTGGTACGATGGGGCATTGCGATTGGGCAAAAACGCTATTATCGTTGGTTCTTTTTTCCCTTTATTCATTGGTACGAGGTGTTAGGCTGTGCGCCGCAGTTGCGTGCTTTGCGCCTGCTACGCGCGGCAGTGATTGGCTACCGTTTGCATCAGTTGGGTTATAAAATTTTACCAAAACGCTGGTTGAGTGCCATTACGTTTTATTATGGTGTGGTTATGGAAGAAATTTCAGATCGGGTCATTTTGACAGCGATTGATAATATTCGCGCCGAGATTCGTAATACTGATGGGCATTTGGTACAAACGATCATTGATAATCACCGAGAGGCGCTAGAGATGGCGATTACCGAGGTATTACACCAAGAGTTGACCCCTTTATTACAATCCAAGCCAGACCATTTGCCCGCGTTTGCAAAGCCTCTAGCAGCACAGGTGGGACAAGCCATTCAGCAATCACTGACCCAAACACCCGAGCTACGGCGCACCTTACGTCTGATACCCATTGCAGGGAGTTTGATTGAAAATCAGATGCTAAGCCTTGGGCAGCACATTGGCGAAAACCTCACGTTAAGCCTCACCAAAAACCTGACTCAACCTGAGCAGCTAGATAGGGTTTATACAGAAATTGCCAAAAGTTTGGCACAAATTGACACGACCAGCCCTGCTTTAGAAAAACTTGTTGGTGATATCATTGATGACAGCTTGACCGCCCTCGCCAATCAAGTGCGTATTCAGCAGTGGAAGCATGCGCTAACCCCAACAAATACCTAGGGGCAGTGGTTGTCGTTTTAAATAATACTTGCTAAGATGCAGAGCCAACCGTGCCTGATATAATCTCAGTTTTTTTTGTTAAAAAGGTTTTTCATGACAACCCAACCTGCTGTGCCTGCCCCCACTACCCCATCGTCCACCGCGGATCAAGCGACTGTTCTTTCTACCCCTGCCACTGCAGACCTTACGCCCCAACCGCCTGCTAATCCATCGCAAGTCCCAACCCTTGAAACCACAGCGACCACGTCTATGGCTAGCAGCATCAAACTCACGGGACGCTTACTTAATTTTACCCGTTTGTCTATACAAGGCAATGATGTTGAAAGCATTTTGGCAACCATTGCCCAAAAACTTGGGCGCCAACGTCAGTCGCGATTGCCTGTAGTGGTTAGCTGTCAAGATGCCCTTGACCTTGCCAAACTTTGGGAAGGCTTATGGTCACTAGGGCTGCAGCCCATTGGCATTGTCACAGGCGTGTTAGATGAGCTTGCCGACAGCCTACGTATTGCTATTTTTCCTGCCGATGGTCAGCGCATCGATGGCAAAACGCCACCCAAGCCCGCCGCAGAAGTGACCACGCCTGCTCCTACAACCGCCGCTGCCCAGGCTAACCCTGATGCCAACCCTGCTCCCCAGCCTGTAAACAGTGGAGCCGACCCTACTAGCAAATTGGTGGTCAGCGCTGCCCAAATTGCCTACCCTGAAGGCGATTTGGTGCATCGGCAAATGCTACGCTCGGGGCAAACCATCAACCACGTGGGCGGCAACGTGATTTTGACCAAAGGAATCAACGCAGGCGCAGAAGCCATCACCGATTATAGCCTCCACATATATGGTAAAGCGGAGGGCAGACTGGTGGCTGGCGCAACAGGTGACCCCAATGCCAAGATTTTTTGCTTACGCTTTAATCCCTCATTGGTCTCTGTCGCGGGTACTTACTGCCTAAGAGAAAACATCCCTAGTGAGTTTTTGGACAAAGCCGTACAAGTCACCTATGTCGAAGGACAAGGTTTGGTGTTTGAATGCCTTGAAGGGTAATGTTTTAAAGGATTGCTTTAAAGCATAATGCCTTGAAGAACAATAAGTGTGGGCGGTAACAAACTGCAAGTGTCGTGGCTTTTTAACACCCTCGTTTTACGGTCAATACGTTTCATATTACGCAACACAATTTTTGTGCTAAACTAATTAAATGTATATTTTTGAAATGGATAGCTTTACTGTCACCCAATTAAAGCAGTCATTAACGATTGCTAAGTGCTATGAATAGGAGTGAGCCAAAGTGGCGAAAATCGTTGTTGTAACCTCAGGAAAAGGCGGTGTTGGTAAAACCACAACCAGCGCCTCTTTTGCCACAGGACTGGCATTACGCGGCTACAAAACCGTGGTAATTGACTTTGATGTGGGCTTAAGAAACTTAGATTTAATTATGGGCTGTGAAAACCGCATTGTCTATGACTTTGTTGATGTTATCTCGGGCAATGCTAGACTGTCACAAGCACTGGTTAAAGACAAACAATTGGAAAACTTATTTACCCTGCCTGCTAGTCAAACGCGTGACAAAGATGCACTCACCGATGCAGGCGTGGCAGAGGTGATTCAAGAATTGTCCAAACAATTTGACTACATCGTCTGTGATTCGCCAGCGGGTATCGAACGTGGCGCCCAGCTTGCCATGTACCATGCCGATGAAGCCATCATTGTAACCAACCCAGAAATTTCTTCTGTACGCGACTCTGACCGTATCATTGGTATTCTACAAAGCCGCACCAAAAAAGTTGAAGAAGGGCTTGGAACCGTGCGCGAACACTTGGTCATCAACCGCTACAATGCCGAACGTGCCGAGCGTGGCGAGATGATGGACATCAACAGCATCTCAAACGACATCTTAAAAGTGCCATTACTTGGCGTGATTCCTGAGAGCAATAGCGTGCTTGAGGCGTCCAACCAAGGGGTGCCCGTGGTGCTAGACAAAGAATCAAAAGCGGGGCAAACCTATGATGACATGGTCGCACGTTTTTTGGGTGAAGAACGCCCTTACCGCCATATTGAAGTGAAAAAGAAAAGCTTCTTGCAACGTTGGTTTGGAGGCTAACCGATGAAAAAAGGATTTTGGAGCAGTTTATTTGGGGGCGAGCAAAAATCAAGCAGCGCGAACACTGCCGCGGAACGCCTAAAAGTCATCGTAGCCAGTGATAACCGCCTACACAACCGCCTAACCCCTGAGCGTATCGAAAAAATGAAACGTGAAATTTTGGCAGTAGTCAATACCTACGTGTCTGGCGTACAAATTGATGATGTTAACATTCAGCATCACAATGAGGCTAACATGGAAGTATTAGAGATGAATATCAGCTTGCCTGAAAGTCGCCATTAACTTGACAAACAGCAGGCCCTGCCTTGCTATTGTTACAAACCAACAGGTGGGATAACTTGATTCGAGTTATCCCACCTGCTAGCCCATCAGCTACTACCAAACAAACATCAACGCATACGGCTCAGCAACGCATCTTTTTGAACAAACTGGTGATACAGTGCCCCAACAACATGTAGCCCTGTAAATACCAACAGCAAAGTCCACAATACATCTTTATGCACTTTTTCAAAAAAATCTGCCAAATCACTATTTTCTGCCACAAAAGCAGGGATTTCTACCAATCCAAAAAAGTTGACCCCTTCTGCCGAATACATTGAGGTAAGCCAGCCTGCAATGGGCATGGCAAGCAATAACACATACAGCATCAAATGCGTCAAGTGCGCCATACCTGTTTGCCATTTTGGCATAACAACTGCAGCGGGGGTTTTGGTCACAACCCGATTAATTAGCCGCGCAATCGTCCAAAATAAGACGCTAAGCCCAAAGGCTTTATGCAAATCCAAATAGGTGAAATCTACCGCATCATCATTCAGTTCTATCATCACCCATGTGACCACCAATAATACCAAGCTAACCCAATGAAAAATACGGGCGCTAAGCGACCACTTGTCAGTGCCGTGCGGCTTAATGGGCTGGGGGGTTTCTTGAGAGGCAAAGTATGTCATTGTTATTTTTCCATTTTTTTTATCAGGCTTAATTATTTCATTCAATAAGCACCACCTCACCAAGGTGGCACTATTGCGTTGTTTGTTGCTAGCTATCTAAGTCTACCAACAGATGCGAGAGTTTGTCGAGGTCTGGCACCACGCATAGCTCATCATTGAGTAAAACTGGCTGATATACCAACGCTTTGCTGGTGTTTGCTTCTAGTGGGGTGGCTTGGTCATCCGTGCTAGGCAATAGGGTATCTGCGGCTAAAGCGGGGTACTGCAAGGACAATAGCTCTTGATAGGTAGCATCATCTAGGTCTTTAAGATCGGCAATACGAACCGACTTAAAGGTGACGTCCCCTTGAATTTGTAGCGCTAAACGGTGGATGTCTGTCACGCTTTCTAACACCACTAGATGGGTGGGTGTGGCAGTTTTGGGTAGTAAGTGATAGACACAGACATCTTGTTTTTGCCAAAGATAAGTCCAAATCCGCTCTGAGTAGGCATCTATGGTAAGAATTAGCGCTTTGGGCACAATCCAGTCTGGGGCATTTTGTACGGGGATTTTGGCAATATCTAGTTGACCCGTGGTGATACTAAGCACCCCAACGTTTTCGTCTCGTGTAAAATATTTGGTTGATGTGTTTGCCATAGTACGCTCTTTTTATCAATTTTTTACTGGCAGTTGCGCCATTTTTGGGGGGTTGGAAGGTTGATAACATAGCTGCACTAGCGCCTTGGCTAGTTGCTGTGGGCTGCCTATATATGTTACTTGGTTGCTTGCTATCATATGTTCAGGCTGGCTTGCACAGGTACTACTTTCTGGGCTTTGCGCCCAAATCAAACTGCCGTTGGTTTTGGCAGTCATTGCATTGTCACTGCCATCATTACCCATTCCTGAAAATATGATGGTAATAAGACGACTGCCAAAAGCTTCGCTACAGTTTAGCATGACTTGGCTAATAGGCGGGTTATAAGTCCCTTGCCAAGCCTGCTTTTGCAGAATCACCCGACCATTGGAGTCACAAACGATCTTTTGATGAATGGGCAAAATAAGGCAGCGACCTTGCAATAACTGCTGGGTATTGGTGATAACTTCACACCGCCAAGCATTATGTCGGTTGAGAATTCTGGGCAAGGTATTGAGCATGTCTTGGTTAAAATGCTGCGCTAATAACAGCGACACGGGCAAATCCGCTGGTAGATGGTCTAAAAACTCTTTGACTGCCAAAGGCCCGCCCATAGAGGCGCCTAGCAGTACCACATATCGCCAAGGCCTTAAGAGGTCATCTGTTGATTTGGGTCGCTGTATCAATTCTGGGCGATTGAGGGTGTGCGAGATTTTACGTTTTAGTTGGCGTTGCCATTTGGCATAGAGTAAGCTTTCGTTAATATAAGGGGCAGGCATAAAGCCAATCAACACTGTTTTTTGGTTATCTAGGTTAAGGGTTTGCTCAACTTTTTGGATAATGGCGTAGTCATCTTCTGTGTCCACTAGCCAAATATCTGCTTTTTGTTCAAAATGTTTGGGCATCAGCTGAGAGGCTGCTACACAATCTACGACATCAAAATTCCATGAGCGGATGGTGTCGCTAAAAGCGAGCCGCTGCTGATTTTGTTCTGCCACGATAAAAAATCGTAGAAACGTTGGATCGTTTGAGGCCATGCCCGTTCTCTACCTTATTTAGTTGAGCCACCTCACGTGGTGGCTCTTTTGTGCTCAGCCCGTTAATTGATTGCTCAATTTGTTTAAGGTAGCAATCAGTGCTTGCTCTTGGAACGGTTTACCCATGTATTCGTTGACGCCAATACTCAAGGCGCGTTCACGGTGTTTTTCGCCCGTGCGCGAGGTAATCATGATAATAGGCACGTGTTTTAGGCGGGTATTATGGCGAACATGGTTTGCCACTTCAAAACCATCCATGCGCGGCATTTCAATATCTAGCACAATGGCGTCTGGGGTCATTTCTTGCAGTTTTTCTAGAGCGTCAATGCCGTCAATTGCTACGTGGGCTTCATAACCGTAACGCTCAACCAGTCTTGAGGTAACTTTTCTCACGGTGACGGAGTCATCCACAATTAGCACCGTAGGCTTACGGGTTTTTTGGATTTTTTGGCTGGCTTTTTGTTGTTCAATTTTGGTGTGACTGACGTTTCTCATCAATGCCACTAAGTCCAAAATTAGTAGTACAGAGCCATCACCCATAATGGTGGCAGCAGAGATGCCAGCAATGTGTGACAGCTGGCGTCCTAAGGGTTTGACGATCACTTCAATACGCGCGCCTGCAATCATGTCCACTTGCAAGGCAAGGCGCTGCCCAAGTTCGGTGCGTACGATAATGACAGGCACACTGCTGTTTTGGTGGGCGATTGCAGCAATAGGATTGCTACCATACAAAATTTGGTTGAGGTAGCGCAGGCGATAGTCTTCGCCGTCAATATTGAGGGTGTGAGCGCCTGTGGCATAAAAGTCTGCCACGGTTTCTACATTGATACGCATGACGCGCTCAATTTGCACCAATGGTACGGCAAAGTATTTGTCCCCTGCTCTTACCATTAAGGCGTCAGATACGGCAACGGTGAGTGGTAAGCGCATGGTAAAACGGGAGCCTTTGCCCACATCAGAGTCAACTAGTACGACCCCACCCAGCTGTTTGACCTCGCTTTGCACGACGTCCATGCCAACACCGCGCCCCGAAATTTGTGACACGGATTTGGCAGTTGATAACCCTGCATTAAAAATATATTGCATGATATCTAGCGGTTTTAAGCTGGTGTCTTTGGCAGAAATGAGTCCTTGTTCAATCGCTTTTTGGCGTACCCCATTCACGTTGATGCCGCGGCCGTCATCGGTAAGATGAATGACGATTTCGCCCCCTTCCCGTTGCACTTCTAAGGTGATTAGACCTGTTCTAGATTTACCATTTTCAATCCGTTCTTGTGATTTTTCAATGCCGTGATCCACCGCATTACGTAGCATATGTTCAAGCGGTGAGGTAATCCGTTCTAAAATATTACGGTCAATTTCGCCTTCGTCATTTAAGATACGCAGCTCTACTGTTTTGCCAAGCTCCGTGGAGGTTTGGCGCACGATACGCTGCAAGCGTGGGGTGATCCGCGAGAACGGTACCGTTCTTGAGTCCATCAAACCTTCTTGTAGATCCGCTTGGGTGCGTGACAGTTGTAAAAGCAGGTTTTCTGTTTCGCGGGTTTTGTCCAGCATGGTGGTTTTGATGTCTAACAAGTCCGAGGCAGACTCTGATAGAGATTTGGAAAGCTGGTTTAAAGAGGAGTATTGGTCCATTTCTAGCGGGTCAAATTCGCTGTCTAGGCGGTGCTCATCGCCAATTTGTGCCAAAATTTGTATTTCAAGTTCGGTTTCCATACGCCGCAATTGGTCTGCTAGACGCTGAACCGTGGCACCCATTTCTTCGATGTTGTGGGTAAGGCTGGTCATGCCCATTTCAATACGCGAGCGGTTGATTGCAGATTCCCCTGATAGGTTAATCATGCGCTCCATGGTGTTGGCGGATATCCGCAGCATTTCAGCGTTGAGGTTATTTTGCTCTTGCTCAATTTCAAAGTTGCCGCCCATTTTCGGCATAATGGTAAGGTCACGCTGCTTTAGGTCAGGGTTGTCTTGTCCAAGGCTACTTTTGTAGATGTCAATTTGTTCAATTTGACTGGCTAATCCCGCTTTGGGTATGTCTGTCAGGCTATCGGGGTCACGGGAAAATTGTTGCAGGGCTTGGATAAAGGCAAACGGGGTTTGCGGATTAAATTTGTTTTCTAACACATAAATAGCGCTGGCTAACCAATCATGACAAGCGGCTAATAAGTTGCCGATCATACGTGTGGCGGGCTTACGCCGACTGCCTAACTCTTCGTAGATGGTTTCCATTTCATGCGATAACGTAGCAATACCTTCTGCGCCAACCATGCGCGCGCCACCTTTAATGGTATGAAGTTCGCGCTGAAGGGCTTGCAACGCGCTGATGTTGCTGTTGTTACTACGAAATTCTTGTAGGTGTTGGCTGCTGCTGTCGATTAGTTCTTTAACTTCTTCAAGATAGACGCTTAAAATATCTTCGTCAGGTTCTTGTCCTTGCCAAGTTTCAAGCCGCCGCTGCTCAAAGTTGTTGATAATTTCTTGAATGTATAGCGGGTCATTGTTGACGGTGGCGGTATCTACTTCATCGGTGGCTGACTGTTTGTTGTCGGTGAGCAGTTCAGGCGCGGCACGCACGATGGCGGGTACAGACAAGCGCAAGTTGGTGGTGGCAAGGTTACCCGCTAAGATGGCGTCGAGTTGCTGTACCAAGTCATCAGCGTAGAAAGCGCGATTTTGTTGTTTGACTTGTTTTTGCTGGGCATCAAGGGTGGCATACACTTTTTGCAAAATTACTGCGGTGTCGGTGTCGCTAGGTAGTTTGCCTTGCTGGATGGCTTGGTAGAGTTGCTCGCCACGCTCGGCAAGTGCCGCAATGCTTCGAATACCTATAAGCTCGGCGCCGCCTTTGAGGGTGTGTAGTTGCAAGCTTAGCACTTGCACGATTTCTTGATTACTTAAGTGATTAAGCCATTGATTAAAACTTTTTTCTATTTCGGGTTTGAGTGCTTGTGTTTCTTCTAGAAATAGCCCTAATAGCTCATCTTCTGCGTGCAGCGTTTCGTAAGTTGTTGCGGCAAGTTCGGCTTGGTACTCTTGGATGGCAAGCAACTGGGCAAGCTCGGTGATTGCGGTTTCTTGAACATTGACTTTTAGCCCCGCTGCAATGGCATCAAACATGTTAATTAATTGGTTGTGCATTGCCATAAATTGATGATAAATCTCTTCATTTTTGGCAAATTGCGGGTATTGGGTGATTTTTTCGCATACTTGTTGTAGCGCGCTGGCAATGGCACTATAACTAAGACCTTGGGTGGCATCTGCCAGTTTTTTGGCCTGCTGGGCAAGTTCAGTGGCGTATTCAACAAGCGGCTGCTCTTCTGCAGCAAAAATTGTTTGGGCGTTCAAATCTGCATCAAGTAGGGTGTCAATATTGAGCGCCATGAGTTGTTCGACACTTAGTTGCGATGCGGCATTTTCGTCTTGCGAGGCATCAAAAGCTGCGCGTACTGCATCAATTTTCGCTTGATGGTCGGTGGCTTGCCCCGCATAGTGGTATTGCTGAAAACCCATAATATAGCTTTGTAGCGTGTGTTTGGCATCTTTTAACACGCTCATTTGAAACGCTGACAACGGGGTTTCTTTGCGTAGCATTTCTCCCAAGGTTTCTTCTAGGGCAGCGCTAAGCGCATAAACTGCTTGAAAATCAATCAGTGCAGCACCGCCACGCAAGGTATGAAAGGCCCGTACGACTTCATCGGTAATATAGACCTCACTATCGCCTTGGTGATGGTTGATAAAATCCTCAATCGTTGCTAATAACTCGTCGGCTTCTTCCAAAAACACTTCGTCTGTGGCATTAACCGCGGGCATTACCTCGGCGCTTTGACTTTGGGTAGTCTCATTTTGGGTCGTTTCATTGTGTAAAGCCGCTGTATCTAGATGCATGTCTAGGTTTGTATCTAGGTTTGTGTCTAGCATAGACGATGGCGCGGCTTGGTTGGCGGTGGCGGGTTGTTCCGCCACGATTGGGCTTGCTGATTGGTTTTGTAGGTAAGCATTTCGGGCGGCGATATAGTCAAAACTGTCGCCTTGTTTTTTGCCATAGGCGTCGGCGACCGCTTGCCAAAATTTGATAATATTAGGATATTGTCCAAGATTTTGCGCAAAAATTTCGATGAGTCCATCAAATGTTTTGATGACGTCATTGACCAGCGCCAATATGCCTGCGTTAATGGGTATGGTATGGTCTAATACGCGATTTAGCATATTTTCCACCGCCCAAGCAAGCTCCCCTAATTGGTTGGCGCCCACCATGCGCCCTGAGCCTTTTAGGGTATGAAAACCACGCCGTAATTCTTTTAGGGCGTCAAAATTCTCGGGACTGGTTTGCCACTGCTCATTGATTGGGGTGATATTTTCAATGACTTCATTGGCTTCTTCAATATAAATAGCTTGTATGTCTGGATCAGTGACATTGTCTGCCACGGCAGGAAGGTTATCATACGCGGTTTGTATCGCTTGTGGCAGCGTAGATGCGACTGGCAGCGGCTGGGTGTCGGCAACTTGAGAGACCAAGGTTTCACTGCTGTCACTGTCTTCCTGTTGAGACTGTAAAGGCGTGTCGGCTATGCCAAGCGGTGCTACTGTCGCGTTGTTTTGCATTTTTGCAGCAGATGCCAAATCTTCCTCGGCAGCAGACTCGGGGCTCATAGCCAAACCCATACTCAAGCCTGTATAGCGGGGTAATTGCTGCAATAGGTTATTGGCTTGCACCACCGTGATAGCGGGGTCTATACGCGGTGGGTGTTGGTTGGCAAAATCGTTGACCAGCGTTGGTAGCTGCTGATGGGTATCTTTGATAAACTGCACCAAACTGGCATCGGTAGGCACGGTATGATCTAGCACGCGGTTTAGCATGTTTTCAATCGCCCAGCACATCTCAGCTACTTGGTGCGCGCCCACCATGCGACCCGACCCTTTTAGGGTATGAAAACCGCGGCGTATGTCTTTGAGCGCTAATAGTTCTTGCGGGGCTGCTTCCCATAAAGGAATTTGCGTCGCCATTTGCGCCAACACCTCGTCCGCCTCTTCAATGAAAATCTCACGGATTTCTTCATCCATACTATAGTCATCAGGCTTCAGCGCTTGCCGAGCAGCAACCAAAGCAGCAGAGGGCGGCGGCGCGCCCGTATCTGCAAGGGGGGCAATGGCAGTCTGGTTTTGGACATCAGTAGAAGGGATAGAAGTAGAAAGCATCTCGCTAAAGACAGGTGGCGCAGCTAAGTGCTCGCCCTCATCATCATAAATGAGTGTATCGACCTCAAAGTGCTTTTGCACAGTAGCGGCATCTGGCGCTTGTAATGGGGTTTCAATGATGCGGCTGAGCAATAAAGTAGCACGATTAAGCTGCGTTTGGGTTTGGTCTAACAGTTCATCATTAACCGTTTCGCTAGCAAGATAGTCTAAGAACAGCTCAAAACGCGCAATCATATCGGCAATGGTATTGGTCACCTCCCAGCTCAGCATTTGCACGTTATTTTTTTGAATACGACTAAACAACAAGCGGATTTGCTCAATTAGCTCTTGAGGACGGCTAAAACCTAGTGCGCCAAATACTTGAATCATGGCGACAAAATCGTCGTTAACGGTCAAGTCGTTTAAAGTATGTCTTTGGGTATATTGATTAAAAGACAGCTTAATATTTTCTAGGTGAACACGGGTTTGTCTCACCGCTTCTTTTTGCGGGTCTTTGGCATAAGCAAAACGCACCATGCCAATCTCGCTGGTTAACGTGGCGGCGGTTGACAGCAATTGGCTATACAAATCTTGCAATTGGCGCTCAACCTGCCAGCCTAAGGTGGCGGTCATGCTGTCATCTTGGCTCATCAGTCTAACATCATCAATGATTTGTGCCAGCTGATTGTCATAAAACACCCAACCACGGTTTGAAAAACTGGCTTTGAGGGCTTCTAGCCATGGCAGCACCGTCAGGGGACTTGCTAACTGATAAATGACTTTTTCAAGTTTTGCCAACACCTGCCCAAAAAATGTCTGTGTCTCATGGTCGTGACTAAGATCAAGCTGCTGCAACACGGTTTTGGCAGCCTCGGTTTTGTGGGCAAGCGTAGTTAATTGTAGCAGCACATCCACCGCCAAGCGGGCGCTTGTTTCATCGGGCGTGTCATCGTGTTGAGAGCTGATTAAATCAGCACATGCCGATAAAAAAGCGGCATATTGGTTGGGCGTTGGGTGCTCGTTGAGGAGCAAACTGTGGCACCATACCGCAACCAAGCGCCAAATTTTTCGCCAAATACTGTTAGTCTGGGCACCTGCCAAATAGTCGGCAACTTGACCCAATGTGGTTAAAGGCGCAGCGTTGTTTTGTTGTTGCTGTAGCAGCTGCAAACTGTTATAACGCCACAGTTTTAGCAAATCATCCAAGCGGGTGTCTTGTAAACGGTGCACTAATGAAGGCGCAGGCAGAGATGACAAAAATGCCAAAGTCTGTGTCACTGGTAAATGGGCATCACGCTGGATTCCCAATAAATCTTCAAAATAACCAATCCGATCTACCACCCAATCTTGATGAATTTGTTGTTGCGCTTGGGCTTGTTGTAATTCAAATTGCAGCAACAAAACTGCTTGCGTTAAGTGAGTCAAATAAACCGCAGGTAATTGTTGTTTGTTAATCGCAAGCGCTGCGGTCTCAAGCGTCTTGGCAAGCGTAGACAGCATAGGTTGATTGACCAGTGCCAGCGCCCCTGTAATTTGGTGTAAATGCTGCGCCACCAACTGCCAATCTGGGGTGTTTTGGGTATCGTGCTGCTGTAACAGCTGATTAAGCTCGCCAAATACGTCCTGCAAAACAGGCATCAACCAATCTAAAGCAATTAAATTACGTTGTTTACTCATACCATAATCCTAGGACAACGATTTGTTTAAAATCAGTGGTAAAACTTGTTAAAAATCAGTATCAACAAAAAATTACCACCCTTATTGGCACAATTTTATTATCATATTTTGAAAAAATAGCCTAGCGATACCGCACCTCATCTTATCATAGCATTCAATAACGCCTCTGTGCAGACAATCTCACGCCATGGGCGTTTGACACCGATTATCTAATTGCACAAGCCGTCTAAGCCACAGCGGGGCGGCGCGCTTGCAATAACCATTAATAGTTCCAAGGGGAAGTTTTAGCAAAGTTGGCTCATGAACCATTGTCGTCTGACCCGCCCCTAGCAATAACACCCCATCATCTGCCAAATAACGACTCAAAAAACGCACCACATCTCGCTGCTCAAACTGCCGAAAATAAATCAACACATTTTTGCACATAATCAACTGGCATTGCCCCTTCGCTAGCGGCATTGGCTGCTTTTCATCCACCAAGTTTTTACTAAAATAATGTAACCTTGCTTGCAAATGTGCTGCCAAACCAAACTTACGCTCGTCCATCGGTCGCAGCTGCCCATGATAATTTTGTGGAATAAAATCTCGTTCGCGAATACCATAACAACCTTGCTTTGCACTTGCCAACGCCTGTTGATGAAAATCTGAGCCATACACCATAAAACGCGTACAATCGCCTAGCATCTCGTGTAGGGTCAAAGCGATAGAAACCGCCTCTTGACCACTTGCACAACCTGCACTCCACGCGTTTAGCGTAGGCAAGGTAAGCGGCAAATGGGCGGTATCGACATTCTCATAAACGTGCTGCTGCCAATGCTGGGCATAGGCTGCCACAAACTCAAAGGTTGGCAAGTGGCGAAAAAACTGTGTGCGCGGTATTAAAATATCATCCAGCAATTGGTGATAAAGTGGCGTATTATCAACCATCTGGCTTAATAATTCGGTGCTTGACAACTGATGAAGGCGTAATTGTCGTTCAATCACCGTTTTTACCCAATGCCACTGCACGCGTGGCAAAATAAACCCGATTTCATACTCGATATACTGTAGCCACAACGCCAATTCATGGTCAGATAGTTGGTACTGCTGCATAAATATGCGAACCTCGGCTTGACTGACAGGGTAATCACTAAATGACACATCATGACAATACGACTATGCGTAATTAACATATCATTGATATAAATTGTTACAATTGATACAAAAAGAAGGGTGGTCAATACCACCCATGGTCGCTGCACACCGCTCACAGTATAGACTAGACAGATTAATGCACCCTAGCATCTATTAAAGCATCCATTAATGCGTCAATGCCTCATCAGGCAGTTTAAAGCCAGAAACAGACTCTTGCAGCGCTGCCGCCATCTCATTGAGTTGCCCAATTGAGCGGGCAGCTGCCATTGTACCTGAGGTGGTTTGTGAGGTAATATCTTGAATAATATTCATGGTATTAGAAATATGACCTGCTGAAGCCGCCTGTTGGCGAGCGGCATTAGAAATACTCTGAATCAACGATGCCAAGCTATTTGAAACGGTTTGCACTTCCTCAAGCGCTTCACCCGCATCTTTTGCCAGTTTGGCACCACGCACTACCTCAGCGGTGGTAGATTCCATAGACATAACTGCTTCATTGGTATCCGCCTGAATGGTTTTGACCAGTGTTTCAATCTGCTTGGTTGCAGTCGCTGAGCGTTCTGCTAGGCGCTGTACCTCATCGGCAACTACCGCAAAGCCGCGACCCGCTTCCCCTGCCATCGATGCCTGAATAGCCGCATTAAGCGCCAAAATATTGGTTTGGTCAGCAATGTCGTTAATGAGTCCAACGATGTCACCAATTTCTTGTGATGATTCGCCCAATCGTTTGATACGCTTAGAGGTTTCTTGAATCTGATCACGAATCGTATTCATCCCATCAATGGTACGTTGAACCACTTCTGCCCCGTTATAGGCAATTGCCACCGAACGGTCGGCAACCGTGGCAGACTCGGCTGCATTAGAGGATACCTGATCAATGGAAACCGCCATTTCGTTAATCGCCGCAGAAACCCCTGCAATCTCTTGGGCTTGGCTTTCTGAGGCTTCGGCAAGTTCAACGGCAGTAGACTGGGTTTGGTCTGAGGCGCGTGCCACACGTTCGGCGGTCACGTTAATCGCTGATACCAGCTGGCGTAGTTGGTCAATTGCAAAGTTTACCGAGTCCGCAATTGCCCCTGTAAAATCTTCAGATACCGTGGCATTGACAGTTAAGTCACCCTCCGCCAAGTCGCCTAACTCATCAAGCAAGCGTAAAATTGCCATTTGGTTGCGCTCATTTTCTTCTTGGATTTTTCGCGCGCGCTCGGATTCAACCTCCATTTCGTGACGTTGGCGTAGCGTTTCACGTTCGCCTTCTGCCATTTCTTTTTTGGTCTTTGCGCCAAGTTGTCTGGTTAAAAAATAAATCGCACCCGTCACCCCCACCACAATCATAATCACGGGTAGCCAAATAATCGTGACACCATTAGCCGCAAACGCGCTATCGCTCATAATTGTTAGTAGATGATACAAAAGATAAATGAAGGCAACTAAAGCAACAATCGCACTGATAATTGCCCAGCTCATCCATTTATTTGTCCCATCATTACCTCCACGGTAATTACTGGCAGCAGAGGCGGCAGTGACAGGGGAATTTGTATTGGTACTTACGGTAGAAGTTTTAGTATCCATGATACGGTAATCCCTCAACATAACAATTTAGTAGATAAAAAATAAAATTTATAAAGCGGCTTCTAAATAACGGCTGTCTTCTGCCAATAAACTTGGCATAAACACATACCAGACTTGCTCATTTTTTCTAAAACGCCCGTGGGTATAGAGCGCTAATGGTGAATCACTGGGCATGGCAATTGGCTCATATTGCCGTTCACCAAAGGTTTGAATACCCTGCACCCCATCAACTTGAAGACCACTAAAAATTTTTGGCTGGTCAATGACCAAAATTTTTTGATTATTGGTATAAATAGTGGTGGCTACTGTTTTTAGCCCCAAAAAATTGGACAAATTGGTGATGGGTAACAACCGTCCTCGCACGTTGGCAATGCCTAATAACCAAGGCTTGGACAAGGGTACAGGGGTGTAAGGCGGTATGGATAATACCTCTGCCACATCGCCTAGCGGTGCCACTAAGTTAAATTCCCCAAGCGAAAACGCCACCCCTAACCACTGAGTTGTTTGGTTAAAGTGGGTACCCTTTTGCCGTTTAATGCCACGGTCTGCCAGACGTAGAAGCTCAATAAAGCCATTCGAGGACACAGCACTTACTCCATGATGGTGCGAATAAGATGAATCAATGCGTCTTCTGTCACAGGTTTGGTTAAATAGTCTTTAGCGCCCTGACGCTTGCCCCACACGCGGTCTGTTTCTTGGTTTTTGGTACTAATAATGACCACAGGAATATGACTGGTTTTTGGGTCACGGGTAATTTTTCGTGTCGCCTGAAAGCCGTTCATTTCGGGCATCACCACATCCATGAGAATCACGTCAGGCAGCTGCTCATTGGCTTTTTGAATGCCCTCTTCGCCTGTGTGTGCCTCAATCACCTCATGGTGATGACGGCTTAGAATGTCACGAAATTTTGCCATTTCTGACGGCGAGTCATCAACTACCAAAATTTTTGCCATAATACGACCCTTCTAATACTGATTGATTAAGTAAAAACCTTCTATGTGCTTATTATAAACCATGCGCATGCGACATTTTTTGGGCATACTCACCATGGCGGCAACACTAGACAATTACTGGCTAATCCAATACGTACAGTCAATAAGATACTGGCTGACGCCACGTTAAGATGCTGGGCGATAACGCTCAATGGCATCAAATAATTCTTCTTTGCTAAATGGTTTGGTCAAATATTCATCTGAGCCCACAATGCGCCCGCGCGCCTTGTCAAATAGACCATCTTTTGATGACAGCATGATGACGGGTTTGGCTGAAAATTCTGCATTATTTTTGATCAGTGAGCAGGTTTGATAGCCATCTAATCTTGGCATCATGATATCAACAAAAATCACGTCGGGGTTAGAGTCCGCAATTTTTGCTAATGCATCAAAACCATCAACTGCTGTAATAACTTCGCAGCCTGCTTTGGTGAGCAGCGTTTCAGCCGTACGACGAATGGTTTTTGAATCGTCAATGATCATGACTTTTAGACCTTGAAAATCTGCATCCATAATAATTTCCTAATTTTTGTTACAATACGCTGAAATACCAATAGAAAAACCACGAGTATTCATTGATTATGGGTTAATGCTACTCTGCCACCACTGCCTAGATTATGCCATCTTATTTTTGGGGTGACCAGTGTTAATTATTGATATTCTACCACTTTACTTAGAAACTTTTGCTGGCTTTAACGCTGTTTTTAGACAAAAAAATAAAAATACGCGCTATCATGGCTGGGT